>JAEIGA010001804.1_pt1 | contig 33918 bp, 54 predicted proteins | sample 9270691 | NCBI WGS metagenome assembly JAEIGA01 (sample SAMN17057246, study PRJNA624740) | gut metagenome | biome: biome; isolation source: fecal sample | host: Bos grunniens | place: China: Xizang | collected 2019 | reverse complement strand
TTGTTTTTTGATATTAAAAAAGCACTTTCCTTTCGGTTAGTGCTTAATTTTAGGTATAAAAAAACGCTTGTATATAAATACAAACGTTAATATTAAATTAAATTTAATTAAAGTAATTCTACAAACTCTATTTCATCTAAGTAAACATATCTTAAACAGCCATATTCATCTTCTATTGTTATGTTACCCCTTTCTTCTGGGTCATCATCAGGTCTTTCAAATGAACAAAATATACCCTTTAAAGAAAAATCCTTTGTTACTATTTTAATGTTTTTCCCCCAAAAGCCCTTTAAATCTTCAACTTGTTTTGGTTTTTTTATTATCATTTCATTTCTCCTTTAATGTAGGAACTATATGAACACCCTTTTTAGAATAATGAATCTTCACACGATTAGTTGGTTGCCATTCTCCAAAAATATCTTTTACAAACCCAACATTTGTATCTAATTCCACTATTTCTTTATTACCAATTATTCCGTTGCCTATTTGCGCTATTTTACCGTGCCCAGCATTTTTATTAACAATATCTTGGATTTGAGAAAAATCAATTGTTAAATAACTTTTATTTGAAGTATAATTATTAGAATTCTTAATATGTTTTAATTGTTTACCTTCATGAACTATTAATGAATATTTACCACTTAATATTTCATTAGTTAAAAATTGCCTTGCACCGACTTCTTGTAAGCTACCATATGCCTTTTTATCATTATATTTAATTTCTTTAAATTTGTCAATATTTTCGGGAACGTTACTTTTACCTAAAAAATTAATAAATTTATTATATTCAATATAATCTTTTTCATTATTAAATATTTTTGTTCTTACTGGATAATATGCGCGATTGTTTTCTCTTGAAAACTGCATATATTTATCATACAAATCGCTAACCTTGTTTTGTGCTTCTTTATATGCTTTTTTGTCAACGCCTTTAAAATATATAGCTCTTGTTTTCCAATCACGGATTTGTTTTTCCATATAGCGTTGCTTTTTAGTGATTTCATATTCTTTACGCTCTAACGCCTCAGATACCTTAGGAAACCTAACGCCTTTTCTATATTGCTCAACATAATGTCTACAATTAAAACCTAATAACCCGTTCATATAAACTTTACCAGCTTTAGTTACGTAAGGCACGTTAATTGCATTTTCTATCGGTTGATAACTACGCCCATCATCGGTCACACCCGAAGTTCCATCAAGGCTATATACTTTACCTTGCCACTTAGCACATCGTTCACTACAATCAGCGTGAGTACTTGCTGTTACCAATTTAATCCCCTTAGATATTAAATCACTTAAATTATCTTTGTTTGCTTGATAACGAACTTCCATTTCCGCACGACTTCTTAACGTGTTGCGTTGAGAAATGTTTTCTCTTATATCATCGGGGTCTAATGGTTGTTGTTTTATAAGATTATCAAATATCGGTTGTACTTTGTTTTTTAAATAGTCTTCACTAAATGTTTGCAAAGGAACACCAAAAGTTTTTATTCCGTTTTCTTGCAGTATATTTACCGCTTGCAACGAGTTTATAGACATTTTAGGCGGTGTTTTATTTGATAATAATAAAAGAGACAATATTACGTCTCTTTCGCCGTTAAGCCTTTGCCACTCTCTCAACTGCCTATAATAAAAATTTATTAAACTTCTATAGGTAGCGCTTTTTAAATTGAGAATTTTAATTTTAGATAAAACGCTTTCAATAATCTTTTTTATTTGTCCGTTTAATTCAAATTTACTTTTACCAGTAAAAAAGGCATTTTTAACCGCTATCCTAATTTGTGTTTCAGCTTCTTCAATTGATACAACTTGACTATTCAGTCTTGAACTTGCTAAATACATCGTTATCTCCGAAGTAATTACTATCATTAAAACCTTTCACTTCTTGGGCTTTTTGTTCTTCAGCAATTTCTTTAGCACGCTTTTCAATTTCTTCTTCAGTTAAGTCTTTATAAACAGTGCTTAAATATTGTTTGATTGTCATTAGTCCCGAATTAAATTCTTGTAAGGCTTGTTCTTTTTCTTTTGACGTGCTACCAGCACAACCCCACTCAATTTCGGGAGATTCATTATAACCATAATATAATGCTACTTCTTTTAACATAGCATTTAAAGCCTCGTTTGCTAACTCGCGTTTTGTTTTTACGCTTTTTTCAGTAGTGTCTTGTTCCGTATTTACTTCAGTTGCCGTTTTGCTTGTATTATAAGTTAAATGGTTAGCAAGCGTTGAAGACGATAATCCTACTTTGCTTGCTAATAACTCTAAGTCTGCATCTCTTATAAATTTATGAGCTTCGCCCCTTAAATCGGGTTGCATAATCGTAGGTTTTAAACTTTCGCCAGTTGGTGTTCTAATCTCGGTATAGAAAGTATCTTGTAAAGCAACTTCATCTATTGCTTCACTAAACGACCTACCTTCTGCAACGTTAACGTTTGTAACACCAGTATTTATTGTTGCTGGCTGATATTGTTTAGGAATTAAACCACGGCCTTTACCTAAATACATATCAACTTGACCTTGTGTGTAGTTAAAATCAATTGAATAAAGAACGTCGAGCGCACCATATAACGTACTATCGCTATAACCTGGCATGTCAGATATTGCAACCGCAACCGCTTTATTTTTAACATTATAAACCCCTAAAGAGTTTAAAGGTAATTGATACCATGTATTAGGTTTAATATTTCCATAAGAATATTCCCAAGATGCTTTTATTTTTAATGGGACTTCTTTAAGTGATTGAGAAGACCAAGTAGGACTAACAACAAGAGTACCTTTTGCGAGTTCTACTTTATAATAAGGCTTGCCATTATACATAATTCTCGTTTCTCTTGTATAATATGAGGCTTCGCCAGCAATAAATCTATTTAAGAACGTTGCTCTACTCACTTCTCCGTTCCTTGTAATTTCAAAAAAACATCTATTTATTGGATATGCAGTTAAATATAAATCATTATTAATTGGCGTTAGTGCAAGTAAACAATTTCCACCAGCATTAGAATGCCAAAACATTTGTGAAAACTCATTAGTTAAGTGTGTTTTTTTAGCCCATTCTTCTAATAACTTCTTTAACTTTTTATTAGTGCTTGTTATTCTATAACCGCCCGTCATACATTCTTTAACAAATATCTCACAAACGGTGTACCCCATACCGGTAGAGAAGAAATCTCCACGATGAAGCATAGGAACAAACCCAGTAGACCACTGAATACATTGCCTAATGTACGCCATATAATAAGTGATATATGGCTCCGGTATCATTTCAATAAAAGCGCTATCATTAATTACATTTTGAATATTTTGCCACCTTGCCCTAAACATAGGCGCAAACATTTTTCTACTTGGTGCATTAACACAAGCAGTTCTCCCTTCAGTTGCCATCTATTATCTCCTTAATATGTTGTTATTGGTACATCATAGTATAATTTAGTGGCATATTCTAAACTATCTATTGTATCATCTCTTTGACCTTTTTTAACCGTATTTGTTTTTTCATCAAATATATAGTTTTCAATGTCACTCATTAAAATTTCAGTATTTACGTTAATATCGTTATGAAATAATAAAACGCCCTCAGACAACATTGTCCTTAGACGTTTAATATCTCCCATTATTGATTTATTTCTAACCGGGACACAATCTTCTGTTCCAAAAGTATCTTGCATGAATTGTAACATTAGCGCTTGGCCCGCTTCGGCGCTTTCAAATATCCATCTCCTTGGCACAGTTTTTAAAAATCCAAATTTCAATATTAATTCATTACAATAATTTATTATTGCTCTTGATTGTTCACTTGGAGATTGCTGACCATTTTTAATAGGGTCATTTTCAAAACAATCTAAAACAACCGCTATACCCGACCTTAAAACTGCTAATGGTGTAACACAAGTACTATCAAATACCGTGCCCTCATCAAGTCCTAATATAAGTTCAGTTACCATGTCGCCGTTTGCAATATGTTTGTAAATGTTTGTAACGTGTTTTTGTCTATTAAATTGCGGATAGACAAGACCTTTAAAGGCTATCGATTGTCCTAAATACCAATACTTGTAATATTCGGGGTCGTCACGCTTAAACTTTAATATCGCCTCTATCGTTTTAGGATTTAATAGTTCCCTAACGTCTTCCCACGTTGCATAAATACGTGTAGCGCCATTTTTAATTTTATCATTAAAAAACTTATGCGCCCAATGTGATTTAGTTATTGGTGGGTTATAAGCAAATACAAACTTACCATTAGGAAGCAAGAACTTGTTAGCAGTGGTTTCAAAACCCGTTATATGATTAGGGTGTTTTACTTGGTCCGCCTCATCAAGTATTGCCATACACAAAGTTTTAAATTGTGGCGTAAAACCTTTTGTTGCCGTAACGTCATCAGCGGTCTTTCCGTTTATTCCGCTAAAATAACATTTAGCACCAGTCTTTAAACAAGTTATCTCATAAGGGCTTAAAGACCATTTAAATAACTTTTCTACACCCATCATTTGTATTGTTGATATCATGGATGCAAAAATGTATTCTCTAATATCTCCAACTTCAGCCCTACAATACCAAACGTTATTAAACTTGCTTTCAAGCATTTTATTTACGGCTACAATCTCGTTTGACGTTGATTTTGTAGTACTTCTTCCGCTTGGCTCTACTATTTCAGTTATGCTATCATCTAACAATGGAGCATATAGTTTAGGAAAGATTATCTTATTCATCTTCTACCTTGCTAGTATCTTTAACTATTATCTGAACTACTGGACCATTAGCACTATCATTAAGTGCTTCGTTCTTAACGTCAAATAAGTTCTTGAACTCTTTAAGAAGCAATACTAAGTCTTTAGCAGTTGCCTTTTCCATTTTACTTTTAAGAAGTTCAAACGCCTTTGTACTTATCTCTTGACCTATCTTTGATTGACTATTCCAATATGCCGACCACTTTAATATAACTTCTTCTTTTTCTTCTTGTAAAGTTTGTGTCAAATTTTGTAAAGTTTGATTATCGTTCAATATCGCAGATATTGTTTGCCTTGACACTTTGTAAAGTTTGGCTAATTCTTTAATGCTTTTGCCGTTTTGCCTTTCCGCAATGATATTAAGTTTTTGTTTATCGCTTATTTTGTAATTACTCATTGCAGTTTCCTTCTAAATTAAAAAACACCTAACAGTGTGTTAAGTGTTTTGTGTATTTTATTTAATTTAATCTTTATAACCAGATAAAGTTAATAATTTATTTATAGTCTCATTTGCGTTTTTTGAGTTTTCTATATACTCTATAGCCTTTTCGATAGCTTGCTCTGAAGAATATCCGTTATCATACATTTGTGAAGAACATACAATAGTTGCGATAATCGAAAATTCATCTTTTGTGTATTTGTATTCTTTTGATATTTTTGCAAGTTCAGACATTTTATTTTTCATAATTTTCCAATTCCTTTATAAAATCAAGAATATCTTCATTATTTTTAAACGAATAAATTGACATTGCTTTTGGGTTTTCATAAGTGCCAGATGTAATTACAATCTTAGTAGAATTGTTTGTTTCAATTTTTAATATACCATTACCATTTGGAGTTTCATGCTCCCAATATCCAAGTTTTTTATATTCAGCAACAGCCTTATACCATAAGGCCCACTCTTGTTTTGTTAAAGTTCCTTTATTGGGAGTGTTGTTATTTTGTGTTTGAATGATATTCTTTTTGTCTTGTTCGGGATTATCGCTACATTTTTCTATGAGTTTATTAAATTTATCGCTTGCACCCTTGTCTTTAAACTTTCCGTCATTATCTCTTGGGTGTTCTTCTTCTCTAAATTCTGCCATAATTCTACCACCATTAAAATTTAATGTCAATAGTAAAGGCGATAACAGTTCCATTTTAACCTAGTGCTTTGCCATATGTATGACAAATAAAATAGAATTTTGCTATCGCCTTATACTTTTTTACGATAGCATTATAACATATGTAAACACACCTTTTCACACCCAATTTAAAATTTTAAATTTTTTTAAGGGCACGGTCTACCACCTTTTGCGCTCCATTGCCAGTATTGGTGTAATAGTAATTATACTCTTTGCAAATTCTTTTCCACGACCAGCCGTGTATGTACCTATCAATAATCATTGCTTGCTCACACTCATTAAGCGTAGAGATTTCTTCCGCAATCTTATCTTCAAGTTTAAATATTTCTTCCATAACCACGTTAATTCGATTAGATAATTTTTCCAATCGAATTACGTAACGTTCTTCACTTGAAGTGTCTGATGAACTTTTAACACTTGGTTTAGAATAGTCAGTAGTTTGTATACACCCACAATCCGCTTTATATTGCGCTAATTGACGTTGCAAAGCATTTAACAGCCTTTTTTTATGTTTAATTGTATCTAAACACTCTTTTAATAATTTTGCTTTTTCTGTTAAATTATTCATAAATTTTCTCCTTTATCTATCCACCATCCAAAGATTGAAACTATCATAATAATCATAAATGCGCATACCCCACTTAAAATCATTATTAATCTATCCGATGTACCATAAGTAATATTATTTAAAATTATGATTAAAACTATTTCAACCGCTATAACTAAAGTAATTATCAAAAATTTAAAAAAATTTTTTTTCATTATTTTTTATTTTCCTTATCAAAAATCTTCTTCCAATCTATTGGCGCAACGTCTATGTAATGAATCGCCTTACACTCAGGACAAACTATTTTGTGCGCTGTCATAAATGGCGATATTGAATAATTAATTTCACATTTACATTTACTCATTACTATACCTCTTTAATATTTTATCTATAACTTTTACGCATTCTACATAATAGTCTACGTTTTCTGCATTAACGCTTTCCTTTAAATTCTCTTTTACCTCTCCGGTAAACTTCTTAAAAGTTTCTTTTAACTTTTTATTCTCGGCTCTTAATTTATCATATGCCTTGGCTATATAAGACTCTTTTAGACTTTCGTTTTCGCTTTCCATATTATTCTCCTAAACTTTCAATATAGCACCAACTTTGTGGTGGTCTTATCACGATTGCATTATTAGGGCATATCCAACAATTATCGCTAAAACAATTTCTTTCTTTGCATACTTGGTATTTGACATAATTAGCGAAGTCAAACAACTCTTTCGACTTGTCGTATCTCTCTACTCTATCAATTACATTTGCGTATAAATAATCTTTTCCGTTTGCATATTCCACTAAAAACTCATAAGGCACACAACCTTTTTCTATCAAATGTGGTCTATATGTATCGCCTTGCAAATTAAACTTAATGTTTTGCACTACTTCAAATTGCCCTATTACTTTGCCACAACCACCTTTCTTTTTAGTTTCGTAAAGTTCGCTCCAACCTAACGGCAATGGTTTTGTTCGCCACTCTATCTTTTTCTTGCCGTCAAGAATAAGTTGGCTAAATGGCGGATTTATGCTTGTCATTGTCTTTTTCATACCCCTACTCCTTTTTATAATCAAACAAACCACTTTCTATAAGTCTGTTTACTATTCGTTTTATCATTATTGGTGGAACGGACATACCACAAATGTATTTAACCCTTTCATTTAAAAAATTATAGTCTTGTGGGAATGTTTGAGCATTTATAATTTCTTCTTGGTTAAGGTGTGTTCCTGTGTTTCCTATCCAAATTTCATTTCCCCCCGAAGTGATTGTTGGGCAAATGTCATCGTGCCAAACAACAGTTTCGCTAAAATAACATACTCTATTTTCTAATCTTTGCATTACTGAAGATAAATCTCTATCTCCCTTTTTTGCTTGTCTTGCGATAAGTGATTTTTTAATTGTAGGCAATAAATGTTCGCCTTGTGATAGTTCTTTATAAGTTATAGGCTCATAATTAAAACTCATATCAATTTTATCAAGGTTAAAATCAAGTCTTGTTGCAATGAAGAACACTCTATGCCTTGTTTGTGGCACACCCATATTCTCGCCTTTTAATAGCCAATGCTTAACCTTGTAGCCTATATCATTAAGTTGCTTATAAATCTTCTGCACATAAGTCCACGCTTCGCCCTTTATAAGACCTTCTACATTTTCCATAATCATTACTTTGGGTCTTAACTTTGCAACGGTGTCAATAAACACAAAAGATAAATCATCAAGGGTTTGTTCTGCTTGTCCTTCCCTAAATTTCTTTTTCACACCCCAACTATCTTCTCTATCTCCTGCCATTGAAAAAGTTGTACAGGGTGGAGAGCCATCTAATATGTCAAGGTTGTAAAGTTCTTCGGGCAAATCTTCTCTCTTGTTAAATTCCCTTATGTCTTGTAAGTAGTTATATTTTGGGTGGTGGTTTTCAACATATACCTTGTTCATACGAGGGTCAATTTCGTTGCAACCAATAACATCGCAACCTGCCAACTTATAACCCATTGTGCTACCCCCCCCCACAAGCAAAACAACTAAACACTTTTAAGCCATTTTTCTCTTTTGGGTAATCACTAAAAGACCATTTCCAATCAGTTGACTTGATAGGCTTGTATTTAATTGCTTCATCTTCGCTTAATAAATCAAATAAACTTAAAACTTCCATACCCCTACTCCTTTATTTCAACACCGAATTGTTTTGCAATCCACTTCTTAACATAAGTAGTTCCATGTTCTTGTAATTGTTGATAAATTTTCTCTGCCGTTTCCTTGCGTTCTTGTGGAATTACTACTTTCTTGTAATAGTTTTTCTCGGTTTCTTTGGTTTGGTTAATAATTTTTTGCAATTCTTCTCTTGAAAGCACCACCGAGTTTTCGGTTAGATATTTGTAAATATCTTTTGCAATTAAACTTGTATCAACGGTTTTAGTAACTTTTCCGCCTTTACTACTTGCGTGTACTTGTTCTAATTCAGCCTCGCACCTTTCGTTTATAATTTGCTTGATTTCTTCAATTTGCTTTTCTTTATCTTTCATAAAACCCTCTATAAAAACTAACTACTTTATTTATTTTAAATCTATACTTGCAAGTGCAATCAAATTTAGTATTCTTACAACTTTCAACTTTAAGTTTGTGTTTAATTTTACGCCCTCCGCTAAATTCAAGTTGTATAATCTTTCTTAACTTGCCTTTATGTATGCACTCGGCTTGACATAGGCAATAATAGTTATTTTTCATTTTGCACCTCCCTTAACACCCTTAAATCATAATTACTTTCTATAAACTTAATACACAATTTTCGGTTTACACCATTACCTAAACGACAATATATTTCTTCTATGTCATTAGTAGTAAAGCCTGTTCCTAAAAATTTGTTTATTCCGTCAAGGTGGTATTTATAGACTTCTTCTCCTATTCGCCTTTCTCTTAAAGGTTGGTCTGCAAAAGTAAACCCCTTAAATGACGGTCTTGAAAAATATTCTAAAACTTTACATTTAAGTTCTAATTCGTTTTCTACATTATCAAGCCTAAACCAACTATTTACAATATGGTCTTTGTATTCATATAAACCAATAAACTCGTTATGGCTATTTATAAAACTTTTTGAAAAACACTCTTTTAATTTGTTTAATAATTCTTCATCTTTCATTTTCTACTCTCCTATTCCAATATTCTTCAACATTTTCCCCCTTAAATTCTTCTTCAAAACATCTTGTTTTTAAGCCACAATTTTTACACTCAATTCTTGCTCTACCATATTTACTTACACCCCAACCATCAATGGTAGTTTTAACAATTTTATCACTCCCACAAAACGGACAAGGTTTTAATTTATCTTTCATTTTGTATCTCCTTTAATTTATTTCTAATTTTATATTCACTCCAAGTTTCTTTTTTATATGACCTTCCATATACATACCTTTGAGCAAACTCTAACTGTAATTTATTTGGTTTTACACCAATCAATTCATTTCGTTCCGCTTGGGCATATATGTTAATTGATTTACATAACTTATGCAAACCTTGAACACGCCTATCCGCACCATCTAAATCTTTTTGAACAAGAACGTAAACAAAAACTTTTGAAAGCGGTATTTTATATTTTTTAAACAAAGGTATTACTCTTTCAAAATGCTTTAATTGGTATTCTTTATCGCAAGAAAATCTAATGTATGTATCCCATTTAATTTTAGCAAGTATTGAAACAACTTCTTCGGTAACAAGCATAATATCTAATCCTTGATTAAAGTCTACAAGGTAATCGGTATTAGCAAGTTCTTTTAATTGCTCAACACCATATTCACAAGCCAAAACATTATTATCCATAAAATGCACTCGTTTTGTATCGTTTCTCACTATGTCTTGCCACCTTGAATAAGGTCTTATCTCGCCTTCTTTTTTTGGTACAACACAAAAACTACATTTGTTGATGCAACCCCTTGTTAAAAAACCTATCGCATAATCACAATTAGGATAAATCGAATAGTCGGGATAACTTTCATCAATTTCTTTTGGTAAATCGTGTTTTTTACCGTATAAGCCATATCCTGTTCCACCATAAATTGTATTTTCAGGCAAATAATCAAGTGTCGGTTTTGGCGTAAAATCAAACACCGATGAAGAATAAACCAAATCATATTTATCTCTATAAAAAGGCATAAACCACTCAACCGTATCTCCTTTTGCTTTGTGATAAGCCGATATTTTCATCAATGCAAGATTTGGAAACGTCTTATTTGGCATATAGTCAAGTTCACAATCGTGAATTGCTATTCTCATACTATTTATCTCCTTAAATTTATCGCATTTTTGCTTCTGCTTCGGCTTTTGTTAAAAACCAATCTTCGTTTAATTCGTTTTCGTATAGCCAATATCCATAACCTTCCATAACACTTACGGCATAATATCTTTTTAATGTTTCGCTTAATGAATATTCTGCAATTTCCATTTTAATAAGTTTGTTATTTCTATCTAAAACCCAAACTTTATCTCCCACCTTACAAGGCAACTCTAACATTTTCCCCTGCTCGATTTTATCTTCTAACTCGGCAAGGCGTTCAATAGCATTCCATATCGACCTATTATCACTTCCCGAAGTTTATTTTACAGCAACACCTTCTTTGCCAACTCTTGTTGTAATTCTCTTATAGTCTTTCATTTTTATTCCTCAACTTTTAAAAATTTTATTTATTGATTGTTTTTTCAAACAAACCGATTAAACTCATTGCTAATATTAATGTAATGTTATTTATTGCTAAACCTAATAAACTATCTATTATTGATTCCGCTCGCAATATAATGGTTAAGCTTGCTATCGATACTATAACAACAAACAGTACAATTAATACTATAATCAAAATTATCCCAACTTTATTACCCATAATTATTTATACCTTTCATACACTCTTCTTTTATCAATTTTTACACACCTAAATTTCTTAGGGTATAATTGTTCGTTAATATATTCCATTGCTTGTAACCTATTTTTCTTGATTTTTCTGTATAGCACATAATAATTTACGTTTAGCATTTTTGCTATATCTTCTAAGGAGTATATAAACTTTTCAAACTTTTCACAGCCTTTTTCACTATAATTTCGGCATTTAGCTAAATATAAACAATCCCAGCACTTTATAGGTTTTAACTTACTCATAACTCATCTATTAGAGCCTCCATATCCTCTTTAGTATAAGTGCGCTGGTTTTCAAATGCTTTAACTTTAACATGAAAAGTTTTATATTTACCGCTTATAACTTTTTCATAATTATCAACCAGCCACTTTAAACTTGTTACACCTTTTAAAAAATCACTTTGTTTAACATGTTTATCTAATAAATAAAAATCAATATTAGATATATCCGTTTCATCTTCAACCAAGTTAGGATATTTTTGTAAAAATTTATGTAACTCGTTTTTTTTATCATCTTCCTCAACGTCATTACACGTATATGAGAGAATATTTTCTTTTCTTTCCTTTTCTTTCCTTTGTTGAGAAATGTCTACATTTTTGAAAGAAATGTTTACATTTTTATTATTTTTGCTTGCATTTGCTATAAAAGTGTATACGATAGGTAGAGCATACTCTTTTTCAAATATGACCTCTTTGCTCCTCTTGGTCGCCGTTAAGAACGTTTCTTGAATTCTTTTGCTTGTTAGTATTTTGTACTTTTCAAAAAGTACTGAATCAAATACTCCACGCTTAACGCAACGCTGAACAATTTCGGACACCAAATTGCGACCTATCTCCGATAAGCAATAATCTCGGATAAACAACAATTCAGCATCTATATCCCATTTTAAGTAGTAGCCTCGTGAAAAAATTGCTTGATATAACTTTATCACTACGGCGAAGCCTTTCATACCGAACTCAGCTTCTATATACTTGACACTATCGTCTAAATCAACTGCAAGCGGAAACGTTTTAAGTCCGCACTTCAATTTAGATAACCTCCGTCAATAATTTTTCAAATTCTTCTTTCTTTCGTTCTTTTACCTTGTTACAATCGCCTTTTATTTCGTATTTAAGGTATTTATCAAAAAATACTTTAACTCGCCTTAAAGCGTTGATTTCTCCTTGCTTTAAACCATCATGATAATTCTTTGCAGGTTTAATTCCGTTTAGCTCTGTTCTTCCTTTTCCTTGACTTCCTGTTGTGTGGTTTCGCATTTGCCAACCACTATTAGCCATTAATTGTATATAGTATTGTTCTTCATCATTTAAGCGTTCTTCGGGAAATTCCATCCACCGAATTGTATAACCATTAGGATTTTTTTCAGTCCTTAATCCGTGATTTCTAATGCTATTATCAATGTGTTGATAGCCTTGTAAATGTTCCGCTAATCTCTTAAGCAAGTGTTTTGCTTGTCCTACATAAGCGTATTTAAATCCACCTTCCTTACGTGCAAATATGTATATCCCCGATGTGTTAGGTATTGAACCAAACAATGAAGTTATTAGCTCTTTATTTTTATTTAAATTGTCTTTATAATCCATAACCCACCATTAAAACGGTAAATCTTCATCAGATACTTCTTCAAGCGTTGGCTTTTCTTTTGGCTTTTCATTTGATGTTTCTTCGCTTTTTATTGAAGTTAAAAACTCAACTTCTGAAGCAATTATATCAGTAACCTTTCTTTCAACACCATCTTTATCTTCATACGTACGGTTTTGTAAGCTACCCACAATAGCAACCTTGCTACCTTTTTTAAGGAACTTACCGCAATTTTCAGCTTGTCCGCGCCATACGGTTATATTAAAATAATCCGCAATTCTTTCTCCTTCTTCATTTGCATAAGACCTATTTACCGCTATGCTAAACCTACATACCGCAACACCGCTTGGTGTTTCATTAAGTTCTGGGTCCCGAGTTAAATTGCCTATTAATTGAACTTTGTTCATAATTTTATCTCCATTTTTTATAAGTTAATTTTTTTTCATCCCAATTGTCATAATGACTTGACAAATAGCTTTTTAATAATTTTTTGATTATTGGCCGTTGTATTGTATTATCATATTTAAAATGACAAGTGTTACATAACGTAATAATATTTTCTTCTATCCCTAAACCACCTTGCGCACGACTTATATAATGAGCATTTGGCATTGCATTTCTATTTTCACATAAAACACATCTATTTTTATCACGCTCCCAAACTATCCGCTTAACTCGCATTGATATATCAGTCGCTTTAGCTCGTTTAGTTTTCATCTGCACCCCATAAAGATTTAAGTTCAGCTAATTCATTTGGCGTTTTAGTTTCAATACCTAAATTTTGAGCTTCTTGTACTATGCCATCAATAAACTTTGCCATTTCGCTTGTATTGTACAAGTGAGTCCCTATCCCAGCTCTTACATGAATAAATTTTTTTCCGTTTATTTCACTTTCGCCTAAAATTTTGTAATAATCAAACATACGCTTGGCACTTTCAAAAGCATCTTGCCTTATTGTATATGTTTCAATTACACCATAAGATAAAACCATATTAGAGTGTAATTCATCAATATTCATACTTAATGCCTTTGCGATTTTATCTTGTAATACCCAGGAATAATCGTTAGCGTTTTTACTACGCTTTTCTCTATGTTCTTTAAGTTCTAAATCATATATCTTACCATTAAGCTTACCATTAAGTGTTGCTATCTTAACAAGCGCGTTGGCAATGTCTTTTTCGTTCTTTATTTCTAAACTCAACATATTCTTCTATCCTTGGGAATTTCCTACCCCTTAAACACCTTGCAAGATACCTTAGGCGTGGTAAATACTCATTATTGATAAATTGCTTATCATAGTGTATTTCGTGTCTTGTAATGCGATTTTTGTCTAAATCTGGAAAATATGGATTTAAATAATCTACTTCTTCCATTTTGTACTCATACAATGCGCATCTTTCTTTCTTCTTTCGATACATTAATACTTGGCATTGTTGCCAATAGTTCTTAGGAACTCTTTTAAATCCCTTGCTTGTTGTTTTAATTTCTACTATTTCATATTTTCGCAAACCATCGTAATTAACTCTTAATCTTAATCTTAGATTGTAATACGGATGTTTGCCTATTTTAATTTTTGAATTTTCAATTTTTTCAACTAAACGAATTATTGGTATCTCAAGTAGGTTTCCGCAGTCCATTGCCCAAGTTTTTATGTCTTTTACCATTATCCCTAGCTTTATCATCCACCAATCTTTAAAAGTTTCAGTTTCCCAATTACCCATTATCATTGATGTGTCCGATGCGCCAAACCATTTACTTCTATCATTATTTTTTATCATTTAACACCTTACTTAATATTTGAGATATTCCATCAATTATTTTTGCTTCTTCAATAAGTTCTTTGATGCGTTTTTCGTTAATGTTAGTTAAATGCTTTAACATTTCGGGAACACTTCCGCATTTTTTAACTGCGTTATTAACTAAATCTCTAAATACCTCAGAATATTTTTTCTCTTCTTTTATCGTATTATCTGGGTCGGTTTCTTTTTGCCAAAGTTTTAAACCTAAACCCCAATTAACCGCAACACATTTAACAAATGCTCTTTGTTTTGCATTGTATATATCCGTTTGCGTAACTTTTTCAATACTTACGTCTTTCATTCCGTCAATAACCGGATAGAAAATCTCTCGCCTATCTCCGTCTATCTCAACAAAAACTTTAATACTTAACGCATCGTTTTCATCTTTGTAAACTAATCCACCATTTGCATTGGGTACGTTTTCAAAAATAACCTTTTCTGCTCCGTTCTTATATAAGCAATCTAAACAATCAACCCATGAGAGTGTATCCACTTCGCCAGACTTTTCTGTTCTCGCTGTTGATTTATTATAAATAAACGTTGGCTTTTTTGTTATTGGTACTTCTATTTGATATAAATCATTAAAACTTTTAACTGCCATATCTTATCGCCTCTTTTCTATATATTTCTTTTAATTTTTCATAAAATTCTTTATAATAATCATTTATATTATTTTGAATAAGAACACTTATCATAGACCTTACTTGTTTTTCTGCTTCTTCGTTTAACTCTACTTTAACATGCTCTTTATAAATAATGTCAATTAGTGATTTTTCAATTTGACTATTATCTACGTTGTAATGTAATTCATCATCATAGTATTGAAATTCTCCAGCGCCATCGCACACAGGACATCTTACATCATAAACAAATTCCATTACTCTTCTCCTTTATATTTATTGTTGTATATTTGAATAGTTCTCTCATGGTTTTCAATCATATTTTTAATTGCTTCTTGTATTGTTTTTAGCTCTTGAATTAAACTTTTCAAATCTTCAGAATTATCTACTTTTACCATTTTATCCGCAAGTTCTTTAAGTTTTACTTGCATACCTAATACTACTAATTCTTCAATAACCTTATCTGAATTAATATCCTTTTCATATAATTCTTTGATACAATCCATAACCTCACCCATCCTTTTAAATTACTTTTTTTATTTTTGTCGCTTTTAAGCGCTCTTTCTTTTTGGCTTTTTCAATAATTTCGTATTGACTCATTAACCTTTCATAGCACCTATAAATCCAATAAGTTACATCTTTATAGCCACAAACTTCTAATGCTTGATGTATTTTATCTTTTGCATCTCTTGGTAGCCTAACTGTAATTTTGTAGTTTTCATAATTGCTTTTCCTTTTAGATTTCTTGCTTCGTTTCATGTATATTTCATCATCGTTGTAAATGTCTGAAATATTACAATTTAAAACATTACAAATCTTTTCTAACATTGATGGAATAGGTAAACATTTGTAATTATTAAACCTACTTATCATACTTGCATCTGTCCCAACTTTTTCAGCAAGGTCTTTACTCTTAAGATTTGACTTTATAATTTGATTTTGAAGATTCATTCTTGCCCCCCATAAATAAAATATAATAGCATTTTTCTCTTTCAGTTAGTTTTAACCCTAACTTTAATTTGCTTTTGATTTTTTCTCTAATCATAATAACCTCAATCAATTAATTCTTTTATGTCGCAATCTAATACTTGTGCGATTCTTGCAATAATCGTTGGCGATGGAAACTGAGTTCCATTTTCATAGTTATAAAGTGATGTTCTTGTGATACCTACTTTTTTTGCAAGTTCGATAACGGTTAATCCTTTTTTTATGCGCTTTATTTTAATCGCGCTTGCAGTCAATCTATTCATTATTTGCCTCCCTTATTTGTATTTTTTTATTTTTTTGATTTTGCCTTTTCTTACAGGCGGTAATTCTTTTTCTTCAACACCCCAGCAAATCCATAACGCTATCTTGCGCGCTATCAATGTAAAGGCGGTTAATATTGATATTGCTAAAATTGCTTCCATTAGATTTTATCTCCCACAATATAATGTATTTTTTTCAAGGTCAAATTTTATTTGCTCCTTTTTGGTTGCTTGATTAAGTTCCCAATCGTGAACTTTATGGTCTTATTATAGTATACATTTGTGAACTTGTCAAGTATTTTTTTAAAAAAAGTTTACAAAATTTGAACTTTTTTTTATAATAAAGAAAAAAGCCTTTTTCAATGGGCTAAATGAGGTAAAAATGGATATAGATTATGTTAAAAAACTAATGAAAGAGCGAAAAATCACTTATGACGATTTGGCACAAATGACAAATTTATCTATAAGTGCAATAAAAAAGATATTTTCGGGCATTGCTAAATACCCACGAATAGACACGGTAGAAGCCATAGAAAAAGCATTAGGGATAGAAAAAGAGAAAAGCCCATCAACGCTTAGCGATGACGAGCAAAGACTTTTAAACGCTTTTAGACTACTTGCCGATAGTAGAAAAAAATACATTTTAGAACTTATAGAAGATTTAATAAGGAGTACTATGGAAAATGATAAGAAGGAATTTAGGGTTTAGTAAAAAGGGCTTTAAAGTAATTACTAAAAATATGAGTGGTTTAGGGGTGTTTGGTATTATATTATTAGACCTACTTTTTCCTTTTCTTTTTATACTTTTTTTAAATGATGTTGAAATAAACGATATAATAGTAATAGGTATTATTATTTTTGTAATATCTATTAGTTTTATCATTATAGGAAAAAATAAGCCTAATGATGACTCAAACACTAATAAAATTGAGAAGAAAGAAGCTTTAAATTTATTATCAGATAATCAATACACACAATTTTCCAAAAATATTGAAAATAATTATTATAATGATTTTTCTAATAATTATTCAATAATTAGTCCTTTTTACAATTTATATATTAATTCATTACCTAAAGAAAAATATTTAGATGATGAAAATATTTATTATACTTTATCTGATTTAACCTATAATAGCGATACTAAAAAAGCATATATAACATTTATCAAGTACACAAAATATAGAACTATTGAAAGATACCAACAAGTAAATTATGTTAAACACCCTATCTATTCAGACATTAAAATTAAAAGGCAAGAGATAAAAAAAATTATAAGAATAAATAATGAAGTATTAAATGATTTAGAAAACAACGATGATGAGTTGATAGAATTGTTTTGCGATGAAATAATTTATCTTTTGAATAATAATTCTTCTATCCCTAAATTCTTTTGCATTAATTGTTTAGATTTTATAAGAGATGAATTAATTGATATTACCAATAAAAGAATTAGCAAATTCAAAACCAAAAAAAATGTATTAAATAATAAATTTAAAATCTATCACAATTCATTAAAAAATAAACTTGATAAATTAAACGAAAAACTAAATAAACTAAAAATTAAAGAAAATGAAATATATTTAGATACAATAAATTCATCCAACCAAAGATTAATAAACAAATTTAATAAGTTAGCGCTTAAAATTAAAAAAATAGAAAACATATTAAAAAACTACAATGATTTAATTGGTGTAAAATCAAAATTAAACAATCAATATGATAACATTATTGAGTTGTATCAAAATAGAATTAAAAAAATTATGAGATTTTACAGCTCACGCATTACAAAAACCGCTAATCTTCCTACTGAAATTTCTGATTGTGATGACTTTATGTTGTTAAAAGATTTTGAACAATTAACACCATCAAAAATTATGGGTTGTTATATTTTAAAGAATAATGAAAATGGGAAATACTATGTTGGACAAAGTAAAGATATTTTTAGAAGAATAAAACAGCATTTCAAAAACTTAGTGCCTCAAAATATGATTTTTGCCGATGATTATTTCTCCTCGAATTATGAGAAGGAATTATTATTTTCCATAAAAATATTACCACTAAATACTAAAGATGAACTTGAAAATACAGAAAGATACCTTATAGACAAATACAATTCTAATGTTTACGGCTATAATAAAACAAAAGGAAACGACTAATATGTACAATAAAATTGATATACTTGCTTTTTTAAAAAAATAAATTTGGAAATAAGCCTTATGATTTGCGACATTGAAGAACAAAACAAAATATACAAGTCGCAATTTAAAGTGGTAAAAAACGAAAAGATTTGGGAGAAAACAATTCAAACCGCAAAGCCAGATTTTGAAGTTTCTACACCTACAATCAACGATAAAGCGGTATTTTCTTTTAAGGAGATTGAGAAAATGCCAAATAAGTATAAAAAAATGTTTAAGACGGGTAAAGTAAAAGCTCACGTTAGATTAAATAGAGGCGTATACGAAGTCCGTTGTATGATTAGCGGGCAAGTAATTTATGGTACAAGTAAAGAACTTGCAATCGCAAAAAAGAAATTCATAGATAATTTAAAAACTATAAACACTATATATAAGCCAAAAACCGTACTATTTAACGATTACTTTGAAAAATGGCTTAAAATTGCAAAAAAGCCTTATGTAAAGGCAAATACTTTTGACAGTTATTTACAAACCTATAATCACGATATTAAGCCTTATTTTGCGAATATAAGGCTTGCAAGCCTCAAATCGCTTGAAATACAAGAATATTTAAATGAAATTCTTGAAAGCGGTAGAAAACGCGTTTTAAAGGCAGTTTACCAACTTTTAAAATCTATGCTTGAATATGCGGTCGCCGATGATGCAATTATAAAATCGCCAATGAGTAAAATTCGCTTATTACCTTATGAGCAACAAAAATCTACTTGCTTAACAATTGCTGAAGAAAAAATTTTAATTGAAAAACTACTTAATAACAACACAATAAGCAATCAAGCATTTGTTTTTCTTTTATTTACTGGTCTTAGGCGTAGCGAGTTATCAAGCATAGAAATAGATAACGAATTTATTAAAGTTGTTACTTCTAAAACAAGGGTATGGCAAGATACAAAATTTAGGAGAGTGCCAATCTCCCCTATGCTTAATCAAATGTTACCTTACATAGATATAGACAAAATAAAACATCAAGCACCCGACACCTTAACAAGTGCATTTAAAAAAATTTTACCTAACCACCATTTACACGAGTTGCGACACACCTTTATAACACGTTGTCAAGAATATGGAATATCCCGCGAAATGGTTTCATTATGGGTAGGTCATAGCGCAGATAGTTCTTTAACTGCCAAAGTTTATACACATTTAGAAAACAACTGCGAAATTCAGTTGCAGGAAATTAAAAAATTATCATATATTTTATAGTTTTCACACCCAAAATCACACCCAAAAAAATGCGATTTTAAACGTAAGTTTGGCTGGTGGGAGTATTTTTTTATAAAAAAAAGGCTTAAATATAACGATTAACGTTATAAATAAGCCATTTTTGGTGGGGAGAGGTGGATTCGAACCACCGAAGGTGAAAACCGACAGATTTACAGGTAGTAAAAACAAATACAAATTAGCCGTTTTATCGTTGATTTTTAGGAATACCACAATTTACACCCAAAAAATAAGTGCTTTAATATATATTATATATTTTATATGTTATATATAATAATCAATATATAAATGTAATAAAAAACACCCAAGCGGACTTTATGAAATGCACCTCCTAAAAGTGTCCAAACTTTTGGGTTCACATCATTATCGCTTGGGTGTTTTTATATTATTTAGTTTCGGGTATGTATGTCTGGTCTAAATTTAAATATCTTTTTAAAAACATATTTCTTTCTTCATACATAGCAGTTCTTAAACGGATTTCTCTTTGTGCTTCGTAGAGTCCTGATACAACTGCACTAATACATAATGTTGAATTTGTTAAAAACCAGGTCCAAAAATCAATAGAACTATAATGATAAGCAATTATATTAAGTATTATTGTAGGCACAAGAAATGTAATTATTCGTTTTGTATTGCCTTTAATTTTATCGCCAGCAACGTTAAAAGCAATCATACTTTTATCGTGTGGCACTAATTCTTTATCTCTTAAAAACATAGTATCTTTAATTTGAGTATAACAATAACTACCTGCAATAACTTTATCTACTATTTTTTTTAGGCGTTTTAATTGTTTGCCGTTTATTTTACAAGATAAAAATAAATTATCCAAATTATCAATGTTTTTCATTATTTCATCGTATCCAAATCTACTTGTTATAGAGTGAATTTTCTCATTGCATTTACGCTTATAATTTTCTTCATTTTCAATTTTTACGGCTTCGCTTAAATCATCATAACGATTATTCTTTTCTATTTCTTTTATTCTTAACATATTTGTAGCATATGCAAGATAAAATCTGCTATTTTCATTTCTTGCTTTTGTTCTTGAGTGCGAAGTAGTGACTAAATTAAATACAACCATAACAAACGCTAATTGTGTTGCCACTGTTGCCCAATAGCTTAAAGTTAGCAATTTAGAAAAATCTAGTTCAATGCCTAACGTTATTATCATCACTGCTATAAACAATAATATTGTTAAAGCAATTTTACTTAACGTTTCAAAAATTTCGTTTCTATTTAACATAAATTAAACCTCGTGTTTTAATTTAGTTGTGAGAATTTCTATAATTCTACAAAAAATGCCTAAGCTAATTGAAATTAAGCAAAAGATTAAGCACCCATACAACTTAATTAAGCCTTGTTCTACAACTTTAATTGTTATAACTGCTAAAACACCTAAACAAATTGGGATAATACAATCAATAAGAAGTTTAATAATAGAGCAACCGCGCCAAACAATTTTATTGGCTTTAATACTTTCAGCATCGGTTATAGATAAAGCATTAGTTTCAATATTAATAATTTTCGCATCTAACGTCTTGATATATTTATTAATAATAAGTTTTTTAAACGTTAAAGCTATCCCTATTAAAAGCAAAATAGCAGTTACTGATACTTTATACGCATTTGTTAAATCGCCATACTGCAACCAAACAAAAACGCAAGGAATAACTAAAATAAATACAATACTTAAAGAAAAAAATATAGAACTTTTTATTGTTTTTTTCATACACGACCTCTTATTCAATTAAGATTTTTTCAGCCTTTTTAGTTTCAACTTCATTAGTTGGCAATAATTCAACAACCAATGCTTCTGTGGTTTCTGGTTTGATTTCTAAAAATTTAGCAAGAAGTTCTTTTTGACTATCTGGAATAGCTTTCATTGAACACATTGCTAGAGCCATTGCTTGCATTAATTCCGTATTTTGTTTAATCTGATTAAGCCATTTGCTATCAACTTCTTTTGCAAGCTCCGCTTTCATCTTTGCAAATTCTTCTTTTGCAACACCCTCTACTTTTACGTATAAGGTTTCTGGTATAACCTTTTTAATACCATCTTCAATAAGCTTGCTTGTGTTTTTGAAACTATTAATAAAATTTTTTACCGCACCTGAAAGTTTAAAAAACATTAATAAAGCACTAACAATAATAGTGCCGACACCTGTTGCACCTAAATATGGTGCTACAACTTCATAAATTGTATTAAAATCCATAATTTTTCTCCTTAATAATTTTCTTTTATTGCTTTTACAATTAAAGCTAATTCATTATGCTTTAAACCTAATTCGTTATAAGAAGTAAGCAAAAGTTTATTTTCTTCTTTTAACTCCGAAATTTTGGCTTGCAATGGCAATATAAGACTTTCAATATAATCTTTTAAAACAAATTCGTGATTTGCTTCTTCAACTACTATAGGGTCTATTTCCCAGCGTTTAACAATTTTCCCATTAATAACTAATGCTATGCAAATTTCAATTACACCGGGATAATTCGTAAATTCGCTTAAATCAAGCCTTTTATCAGTTACAATATATTTTTTGCTCAAACTATTACTTTTTACTTCAACTAATAATTTTTCAAGCCTATACTCGCTTTCAAATTCAAAAACAAGATTTTCTGGCACGAAAAAAGGCTCATTTAAGGAGAGCCTTACCCTTTTATTCGTTGTTAATTTAATTTTCATTTTAATTACCCTTTCTTAATATTTATTCTAAATTTAATCAAATTAAAGTATCACATATCAAAAATTGTTTATTTTCAAGTTCGCGTTCTTTTAATCTTTTCTTATATTCCTCTTCGGTTATTTCACTATAATCGTTTATAGTCTTACAATTACCTAAATCTATAATAGGCGAATATATTTCATTATCAGTTAAAATATGCCCTTTATCAGCAATTAATAAATTTTCTTTTTGTACCATATTTCCTCCTAATTAAGCATAAGCAATAACCCAGTTCCTTCTGCTGTTTCTTAACGTTTTGTATTCATTGGTCCAAGTTGAACTATTAGTTATATCAGTTATACCAAAAGCATTTTGTACTGCAATTTTTGAAAATTTTACCGTTAACCCACTCTTTGTTGACGACAACGAATTAATTATACTTTCTATACTTGCTTTTGACAAAAGAGTAGAAGTACTTAAATCAAGTCCATTAACCGAAATTTCACTACCAAACCTAATTTCTCTTAGGTTGGTACAGTTCGTAAAAGTATCGTCAAAATTAAATTCTTTAGAAGGGTAAAACATGTCAATACTAGCTAAGTTATAACAATTGTGAAAAATTCTATACATACCGTCACTGCCACCGTTTTTTACAGTAGTATTTCGCGCATCTATTATTTTTAAATAGTGTAATTTTTTTGACTCAGCAAAACAGCCACACATGTTACGACACTTTGAAAAATCTAACTCATCAGTATATATAGTGCCGATTAGTGAGCTTTTCCTAAACATGTGTTCAGCATAAGTAGGTTGTACTTTGTATTTAGGTTTATACTGGGTGTCATCCCATTCTGAAAAAGCATACCGATAAATAGTTCTGCTTCCATTTAATTGGTACATATCCCAAAAACTGTTGTACTCTTTTTCTCTACCATTTAGTATTCCAGCGTTATAAACACGTTGTTCGTTTTCTGCAATGGTTTGTAATTTATCAGTAATACTCATTATTTAGCACCTCCTATTAACGAATTTTGAATTTCGATAATACTATCAAGCGCTAACTCTATATCGCCTATTTTACTTTCAATAACTTCCGGCGATAAAGTTATTTTTATAAAGTTAGAATATGGTATGGTATTTGGATTATTAGTGTATCTATACAAACTTCCGTCTTCTAAATTTAAATAAAGTGTTGAAGGTTTAACTTCAAATTTTTTAACCCACTTGTTAGCACTTGCATTATAAGAATAGAGGACTAATGGCAATTTGCCGTTTGTTTTTACAAGGTAACACGCTCCGTTTCCACTTGCCCCTAAACTTGGCAATTCGCTTTCATTATCATAAATAGTTGACATTTGCGTTACGTTTACTACGTGCGAAGAGTTTATAGCCTCCGTTACGACTTTGTTTTGCACGGGATTTTCACTTTCTATACTTAACTCGCTATCAACTTCTATAACTGGTACGGGGTCATGTATTAGACAAACTTCAATAAGTTCAAAGCTAGCAAATCCATCTGAAAAATCTTCATCAATAATTTTAGCAACAGCGCCATACACATAACTATCATTACTCTTAAAAAGCCCAAAAAACTCATCTCCTGGTTTTGGTGTATAATTAAGGCTTGCTAAGTCAATAGAATTTTTATAACCTACTACAACATATTGATTATCTACTGGTAATTCAACAATTTCATCAACTACAAGTGGTGTGATATTGAGTATTTCTTTCTTAACGAGAATATCGTTATCGCCTTTTTTAATTAAAACACCATCAACTTCTTTTTGAATAAGTTGCGCTCTACCGTCTACGGTTACTTGAAAAGCGTTTGAACGACCTAAGATAATATATTCTTTCACATAAGCATAACTATTATAAACTGCTTCGGTCATTTCAGCACTTATTAAAATATTATCAGCATGTTTATTACTAGTTTTAGAATTTGAAGCGTAATACTTAAACTCTTTACTATTATTATATTTTTCAAGTTCGTTATGACCAATAGCATCTTGATAACTAGGTTTAGTTTCTAAAACTATATATTCACCAATACCAGTGCCATTTCCCACACTATGTATAATATCTGGTCCAGGTTTATTGTACGTACCGAAATGAACTTGTGCATTCAAGGTTTCATCAGTTATAAGGTTATTTCCAAGTAAAATACAATCTTTAATATCTCCTCGCAAATAGTTGTTTGAACCCATATTAAAAGAATTGCTCTTGCCTTTATTTTTACGAGTAGTAGTATTAGAATAGCCACCAACTATTGCACATTGAGCATTTATTGCTCTACCCCAAGCACCAATAAGTGTAGCGCCCCTACTATTAGTGTAATGTTTATAACCAACAAGTATGCCACCATCATCTTCATCGGGCGTTTCGCCATCAGCGTATTCGGCTACGTTAAGATTACCAATTTCCATAAAATGATTTCTTTCCACTTTACCTTTATCTGATAATGAAATTGAACCATCCCCAGAAGCTTCAGATGTTACATCTATCGACTGATAATCACTTGAATATTCTACATCATCAGTTTTTGGAAGTTGTAGTGAATTTTTACCATTACCATTTCTAAGATTTGTTGGAACAATTTTAAGTATACTATTTGTATTTTCTTTAAACTCATTATAATTATTTAAAATATTGGCTAAGTAATTTTTTAGCTCTTCGATTGTACTAATGTCTTCAATTTTGTCATCGGTAAGAACACCTGTGTTAACATTGAACGTTACACTATAAGTTGCTATCCGTGGGGATAAATAGGTGCCTTCTTTAGTATATCCGCCGGGGTAAACAAAAATCTGTGCAGTTACTAAACCGCTTTTTTCGGTAACTACGCCATTAATTTTACCTATCCAAACATTATACTTATTATCAATATTTTCAAGAAAATTTAGATAGGATTCTTCTGTGTATGCACCATTAGGTAGTTGATAAGCTACCGTTACCGTGCTACCATTTGCAAATTCGCCAATAAACACAATTTCGTTAGCCAAATTTGAGCCTTGATATACCGAACTTGGTTTTACGCTAGGCAGAGAGCCGTCTGCATTTGCTATAATTATCATAATTATTCTCCTTTATTTATATAAATCTTTTTCAGAAACTACTGAAAATTTAAGTCCGTTAAATAATTCCGTATTATTTGTTATTTCCATATTTTTACCAAGAATCAACTTGTAATTTTCATTATTATCTATAACAAACGCCCAAGATTTATAAGTCCTAGACAAATTCTTAGGCGTATATTTCTCAAAAGAATCCGCAACGAGTAAATCTCCGTTTTTTTCAGTAATGTGAACCTTACTATTATCAAAAGTATTATTAAATTTGTTTAATCTATCGGCATATAATATTAATTTAATATTTAAATTTTTTTCTCTTGTAAAATACAAAAGTTTTGGTAATTCGCTACCAATTATTATATCCTTATTAGTAGAAACAAACTCTAATTGATAGTTAAATGAAATTATTTCCGTGTTGCCCTTTTCTATTAAAATAGGATACCACTTAGTTTCTATAGCAACACCATTGTCATAATCTGCCCAACCCGGATTATTGTTTGGCGGATATAGGAATTTATTATCAATATCCACAGTTTCTACACCGCAAATATATTTTAAAGATAGATACTTAACCCTACCATACTCATCTGTATATGGTAGTGTTTGTGTGTATACTGCATTTATATTATCTCCCATATCTGTTATATTTTCCGCATAGGTGCCAGCAGAATAATTGTCTTCATACTTAAAAGATACTATTATGGCGTTTCCTAACGTAGAAGTAATAACTGAAAGAATAGCATTACCCAAAATTTCATCATTATATCCAAACCCTTGGGCCATTACAGCAGAAATTCTTATTGGTTCTTTTTCTTGGAGAAAAATATCTCTAATACTATATATTTCATTAAAGCCTCCTAACCCGCCAAACATAATTCTGTCTGCACCAGCCGACACATTTATATTGTTACCATTATCACTAAAGACAACAAATTCACGATAACTAATTTCGCTTTCAAATGCTTGCCTTTCGCTAATTTCATACATACGCTTAACCGAATTAACGCCAACATATTCACTATACCTATTAAAATCTTTTGAAAGGGCTAATGTCATTTTAGTGTAATATGGTTGTACTTCGTAAGATACATCTGCGATATAATAATCATCATTAAACAAATCCCCTATTTTAGGCTCAATAGCAGGATAACCCATAATTACATACGTTAACGTCTTATCAATATTTCCTAGCCTTGCAATTACGCCTTTTAAATTTTGTCCGTAATATTGCGTTTCAATAAGGTTTTGACCTTGATTATATGGTTTAGTCCACTTTTTACCAGCGGAAATTATTGATCTGTTTTGTTGTACCCTTGCTGGATAAATTGGTACATACTCTACGTTAAATCCAATATTCTTTAAATCGGCAACCTCGACATCTACATTTAAAGCTGCTTTAATTATTTTTATAAGTGAATAATTGCTCCACTCAGAATGTATTTGTTCTCTTTTAAAGTTTAAGCCATATATACCATTTTGACCTATCGTATAGTATAAGGCATAACTTTTACTTGTTGGGTATATATCATCATAAGAGCTTAACTTATTATATTCTGCACTTTCAAATACATATGGCGCTATATCGCCAGTTTTTATGTCGCCAGTTTCTTTATCTTTTACTGCACAAATAAGCCTTTTTACGCTATGAATAGGATATTGAGTGTATATATACATACTTTCATCGGTTATTCTAACATAACTACCTTCGGCTAAAACGCTTTTAAACCCACCATAAAACGGCTCGGAAATTGAGCCGTTAACTGAATTTTCAAAACTATTTATAAAATTATCTACCGAACTATCTAAATTTGTTGCAAAATTCTCTATATTAATACTTTGTTGTTGAGAAGCGTATGTAGAATATTTATTTGTAAACTCACTATAACTATTACCTCCGTATTTATCAAAAGTGATAATATACTCTTCGTTATTTTTAATAAGCCTTGGTTCAGCGTGTATATATGAGCCAACACCTTGTAAAATTTCTCTTAAAGTGCTTTGAGTAAACTGAAATTCTGGCGTTTCAATACTTTCAAGCCACGCCTTTTGACTTTGGTCAATCTTAAAGCGTGGTTCTTCGTCTTTTTTTAATGGCTCTACTACGTTTAATACCCTTTCAAGTACAGTGTAGGCGTTCCATTTTTCCATATAAATAGGTGCTTCATTTGTAATTGTCAAATGATATGTTATTTTTAAATCGGCTGTATATTGTTCATAAATGTCAACCATTTTAACATAATATATAATCTCAGCATATCCTTCATCAAGTGTAATATTAGATGCGGGACTTTCTGTTATTGCTTTTTTAATACCTTCTATAGTTGGGTCTTCTTCTTGATATATTGTTTCTTTACTAATTGTGATACCATTATTTTTAATTTCATAAGCATATTCAAGGTTAAGTAATATAAAACTTGCACTGCCTGAATTATTAAGTACCTTATTTTTAAACCATTCACTAAAAACTTCCGATAAAGGCAAAAGATTACCTGTTCCCGGATATGAAGGAGAAAAATAATTACGCCTTATGTTTGTAACTAGGTAACTATCTGGAAACGTGTTTCTACCTACTATAGTTGGATTAACTTTAAAAGACTGCATATTACCTCCGATAAAATAATGTAATTTTTAAAAAACTTAGTGTTTTTTCAAAAAGTGTTGACTTTTTTATGTTTGTTGTGTATAATAGTAGTAGAAAGTTTTGACAACAGAAAGTCGCCGTAGCTGTTAAATAATGACGGATGTTTTGATTAAATCAAATGTGGCGCCCGTCCAAAACTTACAAACAAGGCTTCTTAATGAAGCCTTATTTTTTTGTCTTATACCTATCAAAAGCAGTTAAAACATAAGTCACTTTTCTATTGTGATATGACGGTGCAATAACAACAAAGTATTTTATTTTGTTTTCTTTGTATTTATAAACAAAGTTGCCTTTTTTATTTATTTCAAAAAATTCTGCTTTATCTATTATTCTACTTAAATTACTTAAAACAATATCAGCGTGACCAATTTTTTCTTTTTCACGTTGTTTGATAATGTGTGATACCCCAACGTTTCCATTTCCCCAAATTAAATCAATACTTTCAAAATCTTTATTTGAAAACGCACCTTTAACGTGACCTTGCTTTTCTTGTAAAATCTTATTAATAGCGTCTTGACCTTTATAACCTTTAAATTCTTTACCATAAAGAGTATTAATTTCTTCTTCAGTTGCAACGTGATTTTCAATTTCTTGCTTTACCTTATCTTCGCTAGGACTATCGCTATATTTATCTATCAACTTATCAATTTTGCCTTTACTATCGTAAGGGCAATTTTTATTTTCGTGTTCTTTATCCGTAAAGTGTCCTTGTATACATTGATAGCTCATTGCTGTGGCTCCCTATCTCCTCCGTACCAAGTTTTACCATCGTAAATTCTACCAAGTGGGTTTGTAAAACCGATTGACCTACACATAAAACCTTCAAGCCATTTTGTAAGTTCTATAAGATAAAGTTCGTGATTATACTTTCCGCTACCACTTGGAATTTCTTCTGCTTTATCGTTAGAAACAAGCATATCAAACACTTTAAGTTCAGTTCCGTTTTCATCGGTAATTTTAATTTGAACGTCAGTTAAGGGCTTAAATACTTCTACGTCTTTAACTTGTAATAAAGTTAAGCACCCTTCATCAAGTCTTTCATCTAAAAAGACTTGCCATTTGATAGGAAAAGGTACGTATTGAGTAAAATCTTGATTATTTATTAAAACCGTAAATTTATTCATATTATCTCCTATTACCGTTTGTAGCACCTGACCTTACATTAAGCATATTTATAGTTTGGTCTTCTATTGTCTTATTAAGATTTATAGTGTTTTGTTGTTGTGCATAACCTATAGTGGTTGTTGCAACACTCATTACCGCACCAACTACCGCACCACCAACACCGCCCATCATAGCGCCTATTGCAATGCTTTCGGCAATACCGAATATTTGAGAGCCTATATTATAAGCAGATTGCATACGTTGTTGGCGTTCCATATTTCCTGTTCTTAAACCTACGGTGCTAATAGAATATTGTAAACCTTGTTTAACGAAAGGCGCGACATACTTTTTAACTGCAACATAGCCCATTACACCCGTTTGCAAGCCGTTTACACTTTCGCCTCGGCTTTGTGGTGTAGTGCTTGTGTTTTGCTTGTTAGTGTTTGCAATAGGGGTTTTAGCGCTACTGCTACCACCTTCAGTTTTAATTATAATTTTATAAGCATCTGACATAATACCACCTACAACGCTTCGGCAAGTGTTATTGTGTAGCCTACGTTGTCAACGCCTTGTGCTTGTTCGTTAGAAGATAAAAAAATAACATCATAGGCTCTACCGTAATTTGTTCCATCAGCATTATACCTACATAATCTTACTCTAAATTTATTATTTGTACCATAAAGTAAGAAATTAAAAAACTTACTACAAAAATTACTGTTTGTTAAAGCAGGCATTACCAGTTCAATGCTTAAAGCGGTTGTTTGAACGTAGTTTTTTGCAACGCCAAAATTATTGCTAATGTCACTACTAAAAGCACCGCCATCTTGTATAACAGTTCTACCAAATGACATACTTGTGTATTTAATTTCTTCGCTTTGCTCCGCTTCTTCAAAAAACAATTTTTCATTTAATGAATTAACACCATCTACAAAGTAGTTTAATGAGATAGTAAATGATATAGGTATTGATACACCTATTGAAGATGATTGTTGAACTTCCCCTACTTCAGCAAGAGTACCAATAAAAGTACAAACGTAGTTTTCAATTGTTATATTTTGTGGGCTAGAAACCAAACTATCTATATCTTGTTTATAATTTTTTACTATATCTTGAATACCAACACTTTCATCCTCCATATCTCTAGTGTCAATTGGTATAGTAAGTTCTACTGAAATCGTTTGAGTGCCAATTTTTAACTCACTAACTGGAACTACACTACTATTAATAAGAGTTGCAATACCCTCAATAACAATATCGTTTTCTTCCCTTCTAGGTTTATGATGTAATTCAGCATCGCTATAAATTGAATATTTATATCCGTTTGCATTTTCATTTAATAAGTTATTTATTTGGTCTATTATTTTATCTAAACTAATCATTTTTGTTTACCTTTTTCTTTTTCCCATTTACCCTTTTGACCTTTAACTGCGCTTGTTATAAAAACAACTACTTCATTTGCTCCTCGCTTTACCCAGCCTTCATTTGGGTTTTTATGGCCTTTCCATTTAGGAGAAAGCCATTTTTCATTTGTATAATAGACATAAGGGGCAATTTTATCATCAATATAAATTTCTGCTTGAAACCCGTTTTTAAGTAGCTTAATCCTTGATTGCAAGGCGTTAAAAGCCATATTACCTGTGCTTCCGCATTGTTTATTCCCATACCTATTTACGTAATATCTAATATAGCGAGTATTTTTATTTGGTACGTTGTCTTGAAATATTTTAAACGCTTTTTTTATTAACAACTCAAATTCCGTTTGTGTCATTTTATTCCCATTGGGTTATCTATTTCAATTAACCCGATTATAAATTCACATTTTGTACTATGGTTTAGCAAAATTGCCGAGCGACTATTTTTACAATCTTTTTGAAAGTCGCGAATTTGCCATAACCTACCATCTTTGGTTGTTATATATCCGTTAACCTCATATCCACAATCCCATGGCGTTTGTATAATCATAGTTCTTTCATAATTCATAAGGTTTGATATAATTGAAGCAAAACGCTCACTTGGAGAATCAACTTCTTTGAACTTTAAAAATTTGGGGTTACTATCTTTAAATTTACGATAATACCCCTCGTAAAAATAATCATCTTGTGGTTTTAATAAATCTAAAATATCCATTAGTAATCCCCTTCGGTATATAGTGGCGCAGTAAATGGATAAGCTCCAATATAAGTTAACGTTGTGCCCGTTTCTATTACTTCTTGATTGTCAAGTATATCGCGTGCATATTTATTTAAAGCAACGTCTTGCTCGTCCTTTTTAGATGAAAACCCTAAATCGCCGTTGTATATTGTATAAAGGGCTTGTTTGCCCATTGCTTCCATAATTATGTTTCTTGCACTTTCACATTTTGCAACTAACCATTGAATAGTTTTTGTATTGTTGTGCATATATAAATAGTTATAAACTTCGCTACTTACGTTATCTAACATAGACTGCGTAACTACCGTAGCATTTACCGTGCTATGTGAACTTAATCGCGCTTCTATATCTACACCTAAAACATCTTGTAAATATTTAGTTGTTAATATGTATCTATGTTTTATTTTGTTATACGTCATAAATTCATCATCATACGGTTTTGTTATCATTGTTGTTTTCCTTTTTAAAAAATTTTCCGTTGTTTAAGGCACAACGGATAAAGCCATTTATAAAATGGTGGTTATGAATAAACTGGAATAGGGCTTGTTTAAAGCACAAACCCTTTAGAAAGCTTTAAGATGCAGTTTTACTTTTACCGCTTTGGAAATTACCGCCATTAGGCTGTGGACCGCTTGCAACTTCCTTATAACCTATAACTGCGCCATCAGTACCATAAATAGGTACAGTAACAATATTTGCATTATGAGCTACCTTTGGAGCAACCGGAACTAACCTTGTTTCAGCTGTTAAACCTAAAGTATTAGTTAAATAATCGTTTGTTAAAGTGCTATCGCCGATAACGTAAGATTTACGGAATGCTTCGTGACCCCAAATATTAAGTGGTTGAGCCTTAACGCCTCTTACCTCGTTAGCATCAATTAACTTAACGCCTAAATCTACGATTCTACCCATAGCTGTAGCTTCATAAGATACACCAATAGCGTGAACGTTATTAAGAGCACCAGCTTCAAGACCTAAATACCTTTCTGCTAACGTCCAAATATATGATGGAGCAGATTGCCAATGGAATTGCATTGAGTAACCTTTATAACCAGTACCAACGTAATTTTTATCCGACATTTTAGTGTCAAGGTCATACTCTTTAAGCATAGCTTGAGCTAAGTCTGAACCAGTTAAAATAAGACCACTATTGCGGTTAAATACTTTATTTACAAATGAAGGTCTACCAATAATAGTTCTACCCTCAGTCGAATAAGTAAATGCACCTTGTACTTGGTCGCCATCATCCATTTTTGCATTGAGGTCGTTAATAGTTGTTGCGATAGCATTATCTGCATCAACATTTTCAATATTAACAAGGTTATCGCCACCATTAAGTGAACGATAGTAAGCGTATGCAATAATTTCAGCAAGCGTTGAAGCACTTCTATCTTGTGTAACAGCTTTTGCATAGCCAGCAATTTTTTGAGCCATAACGTCAAGTGGAATATATTCCTTACCTAAATCCGGGAATAAAAGTGATTGGTCGTTAACTTGGTTAAGGTAAACCATAAACTCATCGTTAGTTGGTAAAAGTGGTGGGTTAACGTTAATTAAACCGCCGTTACCCTCAGTGCCTTTTCTTCCACCATAAGATAACGTTCTTGAAGTAAACGGAATAGGTGTATCGAGCATAACTCTTACAGCACCAGCTTTTCTATCAACTGTGTACTTACCCGTCACTGATTGACCATCACGGAAGATTTCGCTAATATAGATTGCTTCTGCAATAACATTTGAAAGTTCAACGTTTACCATTGTGCCATCAACATAAAATCTACCGTTTGCGTCTTGTTCTGTTGCGCCTAAGCCCATAAGAGCAGATTTAACAAATCCCTCTACAGAGCCAAAAGTTGAGATTGTTTTTGCCATTTGTTTTTTCTCCTTTAATTTTCATATTTTGCTTGAAGTTCATTCAAGTCTTTGCTTGTTTCTTTGTCCGCTTCTTGCGGATTTTTCTTAAGCGAAGCAACTTCATTTTTTAAAGATTGTATTTCGCTTTTGAGTTCGCTGATAAGAGCTTTAACGTCTCCGTCATTGTCTTCGGCTTTTTCTTCTTCGTGAAAATCTTCAGCTTTATCTTCGATTTGGTCTACTTCTTTGCCGATTTCTTCACTTTCTTCTTTGACTTCTTCCTTTTTTTCTTCCTTAACTTCAGAGTCTTCGGCTTTTTCTTCTTCAATTTTGTCGATTTCCCTTTCATCTTCGGCTTTGTAAAAGTCTTCAAGTTTTGCTTTTAAATCTTTCTTTTCTTCTTCGGAAAGACTAGCAAGCATTTTGTCTAAATCTGCCATTTGTTTTTTCTCCTTTTTAAATAGATTTTTTATTTTTTTAAACAT
>JAEIGA010001803.1_pt1 | contig 33919 bp, 31 predicted proteins | sample 9270691 | NCBI WGS metagenome assembly JAEIGA01 (sample SAMN17057246, study PRJNA624740) | gut metagenome | biome: biome; isolation source: fecal sample | host: Bos grunniens | place: China: Xizang | collected 2019 | reverse complement strand
TAACAACAGTATAAACAACAACATTTGATGTTGTGGTTGGCGATAATCTTATTTGACGAACAATACCTTGGAATGTTTCTGTGGGGTATGCATCAACCGTAAATGATACAACCTGGCCTTCTTTGATAACACCAATATCCGCTTCGGATACGGCGGTTTCAATCTGCATTTTTGTTAAATCTTCGGCGATTTCGAATAAGTCTGGTGTTTGGAAAGATGCAGCAACAGTTTGACCAACATCAACCTTGCGGGATATAACCGTACCATCCACAGGCGATGTAATTTTTGCATATCCCAGATTTGTGACCGCACGATCATATTGCGACTGGGCACGTTTTACAGATTGTTCAGACTGTTCATATTGGGTCTGAGATTGTTCCATTTCTGCACGTGCAATCATATCGCCTTGGTACAACATTTTATTTCTTTCGTATTCACTTTTTGTAAAGTTGCGTTGTGAAATCGCACTGTCTAGCGACGCCTTGGCTTCGTCCACAGAAGCCTGTAATACAGATGGTTCAATCGTTAACAGCATGTCGCCTTTTTTAACCTTGGAATTAAAATCAACATACAGGTTATCAATTGTACCAGAAACCTGGGAACCAACATTGACAGTATTTACCGGGCGGATTTCCCCAGTTGCACTTACCACCTGGCGCAAGTCACCGTGTGTGATATTCACAGTTGCATAGTTTAACTTTTTATCAGTCGGACCATTAAAGATAAATTTAATTGCAACCAATGCCGCAATCACCAATAAAATCCACCATTTTTTTTGCCATATAAATTTCAAAAAACGCCACACCAACGATGGACGACGAACTGTCGCCACAGGCGCAACAGGTGCGATTGTTTTCTTATTCTTGTTCGTTTGTTTGGTTTTGGACATTTGCTCTCTCCTGTTCTAAATCAGCCTTGATTTCACCAACCGCCAAGGCAACTGCTGCCCGTTTGGTAAACAAATCATATTTGGCGGCATTGTTTTGTTTTTCCGCAGATACCAATTCCGATTGTGCGGTCTGCCAATCCAGCATGGTTGCACGACCAACCTTGTACATACCGGCGGTGACCCGTTCGCTTTCTTTGGCAGATTTTAACAATGTGTCTGTTTGTTTTAACACAGTTTGTGCGGTCTTATAATTCTGATATGCACTAAATATATCAAGCGTTGCATTATCCTGGGTATTGCGTTCTTGTTCAATCGCACGGTCATAGTTGGCCTGGGCACTGCGCAGGTTATACATATTTGCAAAACCTGCAAACAATGGCATTGATGCACCGATGCGTATACTGCCACTTATATTTTCGTTTCCAGCATTATATGTTTCTGATGGGGTGTCAGACCAAGACACACCTGCAGATGCAGATATTGATGGTAAATTACTTAAAAAAGTACTGTTCCGACGGTGCCATGCCGCATCTTTGTTTGCCGTTGCACGCAACAGGTCCGGGCGTGTCTTTTGCGCCTGGGCAAATAATTCTTCCAATGACTTGGTTTCTTGTGGGGTGCCGATTTCAGATGGCATATCAGCGATTTCCAAATCTTGATCCGCTGGAAAAGACAATTTACTTAACAATGTACCCTTGGCAATTTCACGATTATTCTTTGCACGTTCTAAATCCAAATCACGACTGGCCAATGTTGTGTCTGCCTTTAATACATCGGCACGGGCCACAGCACCAGCATTAAATTTCTTTTGTGCTGTATCACGGGCCGTCTGGGCAACATCACGCAACATTTGTGCAGATTTTACATCCGCATCAGCATTTAACAAAGAATAATAAGACCCAATCAGACCATATATATAATTCTGAACAGTTTCATCATAATCAAATCCTGCCGCACGCCATGTTGCCGCAGACTGATTCAAATCAGATAACCGTTTACCAAAATCAAATATCAAATAAGATGCAGATAATGATGCACTGTATGACCAATCGCCCCATTCTTCATTTCTGTAAGGCAAGTTTGCATTCGCATTAACACTAACATGGGGTAAATAGTCGGCATAACCAGCATTTTTGGCAAACCGGGCCGATTCGTATGACAAATATGATGCCATTGTTTGCGGATTACGACATAACCCCAAATCAATAATTTCAGGTAAATTTAATTTGCCAGACGGCACAGTTGCACGGGTAGCACAATCTTCGACAGACGCATTTGCTGCAACACATGCATAAAATATTAAGAAAATAGATAGTTTTTTCATAAATTATTCTCTCTCTGATAAATTTTCTTTTACATAATAATAATTTTTATGTTGAATTACAATTTTTTTTTGCTTAATATTGCATCACTGGTTCAGGCCTGGTGGCAGAGTGGTTATGCAGAGGACTGCAAATCCTTCTATGCCGGTTCGATTCCGACCCAGGCCTCCAAAAAACTCACCCGAATGGGTGTTTTTTTTATTTAATTGTATGGCGACTTTTTTTCTTGTATTATTTCGGCATGATAAATGTTTTGTCTTTGACAGATTTTCGAAACCACGCAATGTGTCGCATCATGACCGATGGGCACAAAAATGTAATTATTACCGGACCAAACGGCGCCGGAAAAACCGCAATACTGGAAGCGGTTTCAATGTTGTCTGGGGAACGGGGTATGCGTGGTGCCCAGATGGGTGACATGGCACGATTTGATGGCAATGGCGGTTTTTCTGTATTTGCAGAATTAGCAGATGACACCCAGGTGGCCGTACATTTCACAAACGGCGACTCAAACCGCCGGGCAAAAATTGACGGCGAAAACTCCTCCCTTACTAACCTAGCAAAATATATACGAATGGTGTGGCTGACCCCACGGGAAGATAGATTATTTATCGACAGTGCATCCGAAAGACGGGCGTTCTTTGACAGACTTGCCACCAGTTTTGATGTTTCACATTCTGGTCGTACGGCAAAATTAGCAAAACTGTTAACCGAACGGGCATACGCATTAAAATCGGGCGCAGACAAGTATTGGATTGATGCGTTAGATACACAAATTGCAGGAGTATCTGTCACAATTGCCGTGACACGAATTCAATATGCCGGTGAATTAAATTATTTCTTGGACGGATGTGCGGTATCTGTATCTGGGAAACTGGAACAAATGTTAATCGACGGCATGTCCGCAGGTGATGCAGAACGCACATATCTGGAATATCTTAAAAACAATCGTGAATTGATTGGCGACAAGATGGTTTTGGACGGACCACACAAATCAGACTTTGCGGTATTTAATCAAAAGTTAAAATTGCCAGCACATTTAACCAGCACAGGTCAACAAAAAACAGTACTTATTAACCTGATATTGGCGCATGCAAAACTTATACACACAAAGACAGGGCACAGACCACTTATATTACTGGACGAAGCGGTAGCGCACCTGGATGCAAATGCACGCGAAAAATTGTTTCAAGAATTGGGGGCGGCAGATGCCCAAGTTTGGGCCACAGGTTTGGATGTAAATATTTTCAAAAATGTACCGGATGCAATATTTGTTGCTTGCCAGGATGGGGAAATAAATAATATAGTATGGGCGGAGTAAGTATTATGGCACGAATTGATTATCAAACATTATTAGATAACGCATTAAAATCTGTGGTCAAGGACGCATTGATTCACGCACAGTTTAATGGTCTGGGGGACGGAACACATTTCTTTATCACATTCAGAACACGTGATAACGGGGTTGTGTTGCCTGATTTCTTGCGCATACGATACCCAGATATTATGACGATTGTATTACAATATTCTTATAACAATCTGCATGTATCAGACAAAGAATTCGGGGTTCAATTGACATTTGATGGTCGCCCATTCTTTATTCGTGTACCGTTTTCTGCGCTGGTTGAATTCAAGGATCCATCGGTTGATTTTATGTTGTCTTTTCAACCAAAATCCCAAAGTGCATCCGCAGATAATGATATGGAATTACCGTTGGAAGAAAAACCAGATACTGTTCCAGACCCGGGTCGGGTTGTGTCATTGGACGAATTTAGAAAAAACAGAAAATAAAAAACCGGCGATTGCCGGTGTTTTTATTTACGCAGACCTAATTTCTTAATCAAGGCTTCGTAATCTTCAACATTACGTTTCTTGATATAGGCCAACAATTTTTTACGACGATTAACCATCAACAACAAACCACGTTTTGAATGATTGTCTTTGTGGTTAGCCTTCATATGTTCTGTCAAGTTGCGAATACGTTCTGTTAAAACAGCAACCTGGGATTCAACAGAACCACCGTTGTCTTTTTCAGAAATTTTATATTCCTGAATCAATTCAGACTTTTTTGCTTTTGTTACGGACATTATGTTTCCTTTTTGTTTTTATATTGTTCGTTTTGGTCGCAATACGCCGTCAGATACCATGCCAACACCGATGAAGTCTTCACCCGTATAAACACGAACCAAACCGTCGTTTGCATCCGTTTCGACAAAACCACCGTTTCTATAAAAATTGGCCGTCTTGTCGTTCAAATTCAGAACCGGAATGTCCCCCAGTCCTAAATCAATCGGTTTCAGGTTATCCCCGAAATTTCCACTATTATTAAATACTTTTTCCAAAAAATCAAGTTTTACTGCATTTTTTATATCAAAGCCGTTTGTTAATGTGCGCCGTATCATATCAACCGTCGCATACGCACCATAGATTTTTGCAATATCACGGGCAACACTGCGAACATAGGTGCCACGGCTGCACCGCATGCGAAAATGCCATGAAATGCCTTGTTTGCCCATGTATTCTAATTCATAAATTTCAATTTCACGGGGCGGAATTTCCACAATTTTATTATGACGGGCCAATTCGTGTGCACGCCGGCCATCAACATGTATCGCAGAATATTGGGGTGGAACTTGTGAAATCTTGCCAATAAACCGGGGCAGGGCAGCATTTATCTGACCATCAGATAAAACAATATCATTTCGTGCAATTTCACGCCCGGTTATATCCAGCGTATCGGTTTCAAAACCAAACTGACATGAAAATAAATACTCTTTGATTGATGGATTTAATTCTTCAACAAACGGTATCATTTTCGTCGCATCACCAATCGCAATCGGCAAGACACCTGTCGCCATAGGGTCCAATGTTCCGATATGACCGTATTTTTTTGTGCCCAACATTCGTGCAATACGACCACCAGCCGTTCTTGAAAACAGTCCTGAATCTTTGTCCAAGATAATCCATCCTGATGTCATTATCGTACTTTTTCTACTTTGTATACCGTGTTAAATGCACGGTTCGCAAATTTCTCTACTTCGGCATGTGTATTTGCAGATACCGGTGGATACAATTGGTCGCCATCACGGTTCATGATTACATAATGATTGGATATAGTTATGTCATTACCACTTAATGGATTAAATACCATATTGGTTTTACCGTCATGTGGTTTATATTTGTCCGCAACAAAAATTGACAATCCGGGATTAATTGGTTCTGTCGTAATGTTGTACCCATCAACAGTCCCAACCAGTTTTGTTTGCAACACAATAATTGGATGTCTCCACATGTGTTCAAATGCATGTTTTAATTGATACTTCAGATATTCTTGTAATTCTTTTTTATTATTTACAGTTATGTGACGATATTTTTTATCAACAAAATTACCATCGATTTCAATAACGGTTTTCAATTCCATGACACAACCTCTTTAATTAAACAAATTTAATTGCGGTGGCAAGCCGTCCGCCACACATGGCTTTTTCTTTTGTGTCGGTTTTGCCACCGGCACAGGTTGCACTTCACATGGTGCGGCAGATGATTCCAATGCACCCAAGACAGATTCTGCACGTGCAACAACAGATGATGGCATGCCCGCCATTTTCGCAACCTGAATCCCATAAGAACGATTTGCCACACCAGAAATAATCCGATGCATAAACACAATTTCATTATTGTGTTCACGAACATCAATTGTCAAACATGACACATTATTCAAACTGCAATCTTCACCACATGCCAATCGTGTTAATTCATGATAATGCGTTGCAAACAATGTTCGTGACTGTAATTCATTCAGGTATTCCAGAACCGCCTGGGCGATCGCCATACCATCGTATGTCGCCGTACCACGACCAATTTCATCAAAGATGATAAAAGACTGCTTGGTCGCACGGTTCAGAATGTTGGCAGTCTCACTCATTTCCACCATGAATGTCGATTGACCAGCGGCCAGGTTATCTGATGCACCGACACGACTGAACAACTGGTCACAGATACCAATTGTGGCAGATGTCGCCGGAACAAATGAGCCAAGATGCGCCAAGACAACGATTATTGCATTCTGGCGCAAATATGTCGACTTACCCGCCATATTCGGCCCAGTCAGCAAAGCAATCGCACGGGCATTCAAATTACAATCATTCTTGACAAAGTTATCACCACGGGTGCGCAACACAGATTCAATCACTGGATGACGACCACCAACAATATCAAATGCACAATCTTCGGTTATCGTCGGACACACCCACGAATATTTTTCAGACACACACGCCAATGTCATCCATACATCTGTGTCGGCCAACAAATCTGCTGCAGATAACAATTCATCAGATACATCACGAATTTGTTCAATAAATTTATTTATTATATCAGATTCAATCGCAGATGCTTTTTCCGCAGCACTGCGCACATCATTATCCAAGTCAATCAGACGTGATGTTGTAAAACGCATATTGCCCGCCATTGTCTGGCGATGTATAAAGCCAGAATCTGGCACCATCATTACTTCGGCACGAGCGGATGGAACCTCGATAAAATAACCAAGGATGTTGTTATATTTTATCTTTAATGTATTAATTGATGTTTTATTTATATATTCTGATTGCAGGGCCGCAATTGTTTCACGGGCACCGTTTGATAATTTACGCATATTATCCAGCGCAACATCAAAACCATCCCTTATTACATTGCCATCACGAAAAAATGTCGGCAACTCATCCGCCAAGGCACGTTGCATCAACATCGCCAAATCATGATTCGTTTTTATGCCTGCAAACCGAGCTGCAAAGTCTGAATCCATGCGCGATGATAAAGACTGGGCCCTGGGTAAAATCAACAAAAACTCCATCACATGACGCATATCACGGGGCGTGCCACGACCAGATAGTAATCGTGACAAAGCACGACCAACATCCGGCACAGACATCAGTAAATTTGACAACAATGTCATAACATCTGGGGTCGATAAAAAGTGCGCAATATGCATCTGGCGGATACGAATTTGCGATATATCCCCAGAAAGACTGCGCAGATATGAACGCAACTTGCGTGCGCCCGCCGCCGTCTTGGTTTCATCCAGCACATCCAGCAAACACGCACCGCCATCGTTTATCGGAGCATCTATTTCCAAACTGCGCCAGGTGGCAGAATCAATCAGCAACTGACGACCTGACTTATATGTATATGGCGCACGAAATGTTATTGTGGCATCACGCTGGGTATTAAATAAATAACCCGCCAACAGACATATCGCAGAATCAACATCCGTGACCACAGATTTTGCATCAACCGCACCACCAAACACACGTGATACAACCATATCAATATCGCTGCGATGATATAATTTTTCATATACAGGTGTCGCCTTGAACAGTTCACGCAACTTTATAACATGCTTGTCTTCGGCAGACGAAAACGGAAAGATTATTTCAGCCGGGCTTATACGAACCATATCATCAACAATATCTTTGGTCTGACCAACAAAAAATTCGCCCGTTGAAATATCACAGCCCGCCACATCAAAACGATTACCACCAATCGGCGATACTGCAACCAAGAAATTAGAATTTTTTGGAACCAATAAATTTTCGTCTGTCAATGTCCCAGGCGTTAAGACACGAACGACTTTTCTTTCGATAAATTTATGTCCACGAGCCTTGGCCTGGGCCGGCGTTTCCATTTGTTCAACCAATGCAACTTTGTGCCCAGAACGAACCAAACGACCAAAGTAATTATCGGCCGCATGCCACGGAATACCACACATTGGAATACTGACCCCATCAGAATCGGTTCCACGCGCCGTTAAAACCAACCCCAGCGTCGCACTTATCACCTTGGCATCTTCGAAAAAGGATTCATAAAAATCCCCCAAACGAAACATCAATAATGCGTCTGGATTTTCAGACTTCATATCAACATATTGCTGCATCACAGGGGTTAATTTGCTTTTTTCCGCCACAATAAAATCCGTTTATTTATAATTATGCACTAACTTTTAATGTTTCGATTTTTAATTCGGCTTCTTTTAACAATTGTTCACAATACGCCTTTAACTTTACACCTTGTTCGTATGCTGCAACAGAATCAGCCAAAGGCAATTGCCCTGATTCCATTTTGTTTACCAATTCCATCAATTGCTTGTACGCTTCTTCGAAAGATAATTTTTTTTCGTCCATTTTATACCCCTTAGAATCCTGAGGTATAAGATACAAAATTAAATCTTTTTTTTCAATTAAAAATCCCGCGAATTGCGGGATTGTTTCTATTGTTATCTATCACGAATCTTGGCATTACATTTCTTTTCAACAGAACCGATAACAGATGATTGAATCTGTTGCAAATCTGCGTCAGACATATTATCCGTTGGTTGAATTGTTATTGTAAATGCAATCGACTTGTTTCCATCTGATAAATCAAACGCATCAAACACAACAATATCTGTGATACGAGAATCCGCAGACTTTGCGACTGATGTCAATTTTTCCGCCGGCGTATCCGCACTTACAATAAATGCAAAGTCACGGGTTATTGGCTGAAATTCTGGCAAGACAACCTGTTTGCCCCCACGTGGTCGTGGCAAGTTCGCAATATCGTCCACAATTGCAATTACAGTATTTGTTTTAATACGCAATTTTTTTGCAACAGACGGATGCAATTCACCAAATTCTGCGATTTTCTTTTTGCCTTGCATCAATGCACCATAACGGAATGGATGCGCCCACAAAGGCACATTTTCTGATGACACAGTGAAACGCTGACCGGCCATCAATGCAATTAAATCAGACTTCACATCATAGATATCGACATTGCGTTGGCGCGCCGACCAATGCTTTGGCGATGTTGCGCCCGTACGCACGATACACAATGATGTATGCTGCTGACCTGGCATATCGCCGTCAAAAACAACACCCACTTCAAACAAATTCAAATCAGGATAGCCACGTTTTTCATTGTTTGATACCGCAATCAACAAATTGCCCAACAAGCCATTTCGTGCGGTATTCAAATCGACAATAATCGGATTCGCAACACTAATTATCGGTTTATCTGATAACAATTCTTCGACAACAGAATTTCCAAACCCAAAAGTTATTGCTTCATTCAAACCGCGACTTGCCAATTTTTGCTTTAATTCCAAATCTATATCTTTATGGGCGGTATTTTCCGTGCTTACCGGCATTTTTTTAAGGCCAATATTTTCATAACCATAAATACGAATCAAATCCGCAACAATTGTTTCTGGGATTTCCACATCAACACGGGCAGGACGTGGTGTGACAACCCATTTATCACCATTGATTTTCAATGTATAGCCCAAGGCCTGTAATATTTGTTTTTGCGTATCGGCTGGCATATCAAACCCAACTTTTTGCGCAAAATATTTTGGCGAATATGCAATTTTAACATCTGATACAGAATCAGAACCTGCGGCAAAAGTACCAACAATTTTACCCCCGCAACCAGACATAATTATTTCTGCGGCATACATGGCGGCACGCCCCGTCATTGTTGGGTCGATACCACGTTCATAACGATATGAAGAATCAGTTGAAATCCCTAATCGTTTTGCGGTCTTGCGAACAGAGACAGGATTAAAATATGCACTTTCCAGAATTATATTTTTAGTTTCATTTGTTGTTGAACCACGTGCACCACCAACAACACCTGCCAACGCCAGAACACCCGCATTATCGGCGATAACCATATCATTTTCATTTAATTCATGTTCCGCACCAAACAGGTCTGTGAATTTTTCGCCGGGTTCCGCCATACGCACAATTATGTCACCATCAATCTGGTCGGTATCAAAACAATGCATAGGCTGCCCCATGTCATAACAGATATAGTTTGTCGCATCAATCGCCACATTCTTTGGGTTGATACCAATCGCTGCCAAGCGAGATGCAATTTTTTTATCGCTGGCACACATATTCAACCCGTGAATTTCAACCATTTTGTATGAGCCACATTTGTCAGTTTTTATTTGTACCTTGCGTTTACCTGATACTGAATTAAATTCTTTGTCCGATGGCGTAATATATTCACCAATACCAGCCGCAGATAAATCCAGCGCAATACCACGAACAGATAAATAATCTGGGCGATTTGGTGTAATACCTGCATCAAAAACAGTTTTTGTTTCTAAAACAGGCGAACCAATAACCGTGTCAGATGACAATTCAATAATACCGTCATGATCTTCGCTGATACCCAGTTCTTTGCCAGAACACATCATGCCATTCGACATAACACCACGCAATTTTCCAGGTACAATTTCATGTCCACCAATTACACACCCCGGCAATGCAAGCGCAGACACCAATCCAACACGTGCATTTGGCGCACCACATACAACCTGGCGCAGAGTACCTGTACCATCATCAACCATCAACACATGCAAGTGGTCACTGTTTTCATGCGGTTTACATTCAATAATTTTTGCCGCAATTGGCGAAACTGGTGATTCAACACCTTCGACTTCCAACCCAATCCGGGTCAAAGTATCTGCAATAACTTCAGGTGACACATCTGTATTCAAATATTCTTTTAACCAATCATAAGTCCATTTCATTTTTTTGTCCCCCTGTATTAGAACCCAGCACTCTTTAACCAGCGCACATCAGAATCTGTAAAAGCACGAATGTCGTTCAATCCATATTTAACCATCACCAATCGCGCCCATCCAAAACCAAATGCAAACCCCTGGTACTTTTCTGGGTCAATATTACAATTCTTTAACACATTTGGATGAACCATACCACCACACAACAATTCCATCCATCTGTCACCAAACTTCATATCAATTTCAATAGACGGTTCCGTGAACGGAAAATACGATGGACGAATACGCAATTCAACATTGTCAGTTTCAAAGAAACGCGACGCAAATGTTCGCATTGTCGCCAACATGTCTGACAAATTTATGCCTTTTTCAATAGTATCAATGTACAAACCTTCTATTTGACCAAACATTGCAGAATGTGTTGCATCTAATTCTTTGCGATAACATTGGCCAACGGTAAACATTTTAATTGGAACACCTTGTTTTTCCATTGCACGAATCTGGACCGCAGAAGTTTGTGTACGCAAAACATTACCATTTGGCAAAAAGAAAGTGTCTTGCATATCTCGGGCTGGATGATGCATCGGTGTATTTAATGCCGTAAAGTTATGCCAATCGTCTTCGATTTCTGGACCAGTCATAAATGTATACCCAAAAGATTCAAATATATCGACCACTTCCTTGAAACTTTGCGTCAATGGATGAATCGTTCCACGATTTTCAGGCATTGGATTTAATGACACATCCAATTTCTGACCCGCCAACGCCGCCATCATGACCGCATTTTCAATTTCATTTTGGCGTGTTTTGAACAATTCACGCAATTCAGTATTTTCACGATTTAACGCCGCACGAGCATCATTATCTAAATCTTTCATCTGTTTCAGACGTGCAGTCATTGTGCCATTCTTGCCAAATGTAGCCGCATACAGAGCCTGTAAATCTTCCAATGTGTTTATGTTTTTTATTTGTTCTTGCATAACTTTTACCTTGAATATCACTTTATAAAAACAAAAGCCGTCGCTTGACGGCTTTTATTATGACAAAACATATACCCTGCCGACAAGGGATTATTTGCTTTCGGCAGTGATAAATCGTTTCGCTGTATCAACCAATTTGGCAAAGTTTGCATCGCCTGCATATGCCATTTCGGCCAAAACCTTGCGGTCTAATGCAACGCCTGCTTTCTTTAAGCCATTCATAAACTGGCTGTAAGTCATACCATTTGCACGCACAGCAGCGTTGATACGGACAATCCACAAACCACGAAATTCACGTTTTTTAACGCGACGATCACGATATGCATACTGACCCGCTTTTTCTGTTTTTTCACGCGCAGCGCGATATGTTGAATGATGACGGCCCAAATAACCCTTGGCGCGCGCCAAAATCTTGTTGTGCTTTTGTTTTACGGTTGTTCCACGTTTTACTCTTGCCATGACTGTACCCCCTTACTTATTTCAAACCATATGGGGCCAGGATTTTTGCCTGTCCAACCATGTTATCGTTCAAATACTGTGGCTTTGCACCTGCCTTGTTTGCACGGGCAGATTTCTTGCGCAACAGTTTCTTGTGAGAGTTACGCGCAACACGGATTTTACCAGTTGCAGTCATAGACGCACGTTTCTTTAAGTACGACTTTGTCTTTAATTTTGGCATTTTATATCCTCTTGTTTTTCTAGATAATTTTCAGTCTGGTGGCAATGCCTTGCCACTTTGACCGACACTATTTTGACACAAACAAACGAAAAATCAAGTTTTTATTGAATATCCGCTTTTTTAGGATTAAAGTAAAGCCCGATGAACCAAAATAAGATATCTTCCAAATTGTATCATATTGCAAAGGCAGTCGCCACTGCGATGGTGTTGCCTGTGCTGTTTATATATATAATGGTTGCAAAACCTGATTATCACCTGATGAATGCGTTGGGACATGTGGTGGTGCCGGTGGCAGGGTGGATTGGCGATATTGTCACATGGCCAATACGAACAATCGGCGCAACAATTGATGGAATTGCAGAGATTTCAAGCCTGAGGGCAGAAAACGAAGAGTTGCGTGCCAGATTGGATGCTGCATTGATAAATAAAAACGCATGTGATGTCGCAATCGAAGAGAACAAAAAACTGGGGCGGGAATTAGACTTGCTTAATGCACAACCACGTGACACACTGATTGCGGATGTTATTCATGATAACAGTGCATTGGGACACAATACATATATTATAAATCGTGGAATCACAGACGGTATTGATACAGGCATGGTTGTCACAACAACCGATATGGTGTTTGCAGGCATCGTTATTGATGTTAGCGGACATTTTTCACGGGTGCGTGCCTTGACAGATGCCGATACAAACGTCGCAGTTCGTGTTGTCGGGTCCGAAGTGTATGGATTTATGACTGGGAACGGTTCGTCCAAACCCACAATGGGATTTTTTAGTGACCCAGAATTTCAAGCATCACGTGGACTAAAACTGATTACCAGTAATATTTCTGGGATTTTGCCATCCGGTTTGGTCGTGGGTGAAATGATAGATGATACATATGTAAATGTCGTGTCACCATCACGACTGTCACGGGTTATGGTATTAAAATTCGATACACACAAAAACGAATACAGATGAAACAAAAAACTTTGGATTTTTTACGCGCCTCGTCCCCTTTTCTGATTACGATTGGGTTGTGGCGGCTGGGGGTACCTTTTTGGAATCCTGCTGGTATTTTGGCAATAATTCCAATATTCTTTTGTACATTTGTGCGTCCAATTGATTGGTTTTTAATCTTTTCAATTTTTATGTGTGTGGCCATTGATTACAACTTTGAAACCGTTTGTTATTGGTTGGCGATATATTGTTTTTTCTATTCAGTAAACGCATTTCAAAATTTTATCGATATAAAGCGTATGGATTATAACGGGATATTTGCGTTTATGTTCTTTTTTGGGGTTGCGTTAATAATTCAAGTATTTACAAATTTCACATTTGTAAATCTTGTGCGTGGCCTTTGGGTGTTTTCGTGGGCAACAACATTATATTTACCCATAACAAAAGTTATACAAAAGGTGCATAAATGATTGATACAGAAGTTTCACGCACCTTTGACAGACGAAGCGCACTTTTCTTGACGGGCGGTGCTGTGTTAACATCGGCATTAATTTTGCGGATGTTGCAGATGCAACTTTTTAGTTATCAAGAATATAAAAAGAAAAGCGAAAGCAACCTGTTTCGTATCCAAGTAAATTTACCAGAACGTGGGAAGATACTATCGCGTACAGGTACACCAATTTCGCGAGATATGCCGATTTATCGCATATACATCATTCCTGAAGAAACGAAAGATATCGATGGACTGATTGAAACAGTTCAACACGATTTACACCTTAAACAAAAAGTCGTAGACAGAATCCGCAAGAAAATTAAAAGACAACTAAAATTCCAACCTGTATTGGTAAGCGAAAATGCAGACTGGTCAACATTGGCAAAATTACAGGCCAAGAATTTACCAGGACTGCATGTAGAAAGTGGATATGGGCGTGTATACGAATTAGGACCAGCGGGTGCACAAATTTTTGGGTATGTTGGAGACCCGGCTAAACCTGTGGCAAACGCACCTTTTTTAACCACCGGGATTACAGGATTAGAAAAAAGATTTAATGAAGAAATGAAAGGATTGGCTGGTCAGACGGTTTTAATTACAAATGCGGTTGGTCGTGTGACCGGTGAAGACAAATCACAATTTATTCCCCCGATCATTGGCGGAAACATCCAAACAACTATCAGTGATTCTGTACAACGGGTTATGTATGACGCATTAACACAACACAGATCTGGATGCGGTATCGCAATGGAAATTCGCACAGGTGACATATTAGCGATGGTATCTACCCCAAGTTTTGACCCAAATATCTTTCGCCAAGGCGATGGTGAAGAATACATAGACACCCTGCGTGGTGACATTGCAAAACCATTTATGAATAAAACAATCGAAGGTTTGTATCCACCTGGGTCTACATTCAAAATTGTCGTAGCATTGGCAGGTCTTGAATCTGGCGCAATATCGCCAAAAGAAAAGATTTATTGCCCTGGACATTGGGATTATGGTGACCGTCGATACCATTGTTGGGAAGAAGATGGGCACGGTTGGGTCGATTTGGCCGGTGCACTAAAACATTCATGCGACATTTATTTCTATCAGATTGCGTTGCGTATCGGTATCGATGCGATAAAGGCAATGGCAAAAAAACTTGGGTTTACAGAAAAGTATATGGATGATATCTTGTCACGTGAAATGGCTGGTATTATGCCAGATAGACACTGGAAAGAAATGCAAGTTGGTGCAAAGTGGGTACATGGTGACACGGTTATATCTGGAATCGGTCAAGGATTTATTTTGGCAAATTGTTTACAGTTAGCGGTTATGATGGCACGGGCGGCATCTAATAAAAAAGTTATGCCACGCCTTATTATTCGTGACGAATACCCACGGTTTGAATCACTTGGGTTGCAAGAAAAAAATATAAAATATGTTCTGAACGGGCTGGAACAAGTTCTTAAAAAAGGCGGAACCGCCGCAGGCAGCGCAATTGATGTTAATGGGAAAAAAATGGGTGGAAAAACTGGAACATCCCAGGTGCGAAGCATTTCTAAAAAAGAACGCGAAAGTGGCGTTTTAACCAATGAACAATTACAATGGAGTATGCGCAACCATGGATTGTTTGTGGGATACGCACCAACTGATAACCCAAAGTATGTTGTTTGCGTCGTCACAGAACATTCTGGTTCCAGTGGTCCAGCCGCACGAACCGCCGCTGCTACAATGCGTGAATTATTAAAAAGGTAATACAACACAATGGCAAGACAAACACGTGTTTCTAATGCAAATATGATGCGTTTCTCGGAAAGACTGGGCCGTTTTTCGTGGGGAATGTTTGTACCAATGTGTATGGTTTTAACAATATCTATTGTTGTATTATATTCGGCGGGTGGTGGTAATTGGCGACCGTTTGCACTTTCCCAGTTAATGAAAATAATATTGGGACTTGGTGTGTTTTTTATTGCAGCTTTTTCAAATATAAAAACATGGGTAAAGTCTGCATACCTGATTTACGCAATTGCGTTGATTATGATTGTTATGGTGACATTTGTTGGGCATACCGGTATGGGGGCGCAAAGATGGCTTAACCTTGGATTTATACATATTCAACCATCAGAACTTATCAAGATTGCCCTTGTGCTGGCATTGGCACGATATTTTGCATGGTTTAATTCTGTCGAACTGGGGCAATTTAAGAATTACTTGGCCCCAGGTTTAATGTTATTGGTGCCGTTTGGTTTAATTGTTGCACAACCCGATTTAGGTACTGCATTATCGCTGGGGATGATTACAGTTGGTATGTTCTATATCGTAGGCGCAAATAAAAAGTGGTTTATTATTGCTGCAATTCTTGGACTTATGGCGGCACCGGTGGTTTGGTATGGTGGCCTGCATGATTATCAGCGTGGACGCATTATTACATTTATAAATCCAGACAGCGACATCCAAGGTGCCGGCTATCAAATCAACCAGGCAAAAATCGCATTCGGCAGCGGTGGTATGACCGGCAAAGGATACATGAAAGGGTCACAATCGCAACAATCTTTCTTGCCAGAAAAACAGACAGACTTTATCTTTACAATGTTGGGTGAAGAATTTGGTTTTATTGGTGCGTTCACTCTTTTGATGATATATACATGGATTGTTGTTGTGCTGTTCTGGTGTGCAAAAATGTGTCGCAACAGATTTGGCCAATTAATTTGTTTTGGTTTTATGTTGAACTTTTTTGTTTATTATTTTATAAATATCTCGATGGTTTTGGGACTGCTGCCAACAGTGGGGGTACCATTACCGTTAATGTCTTTTGGCGGCAGCAGTCTGTTATCCCTTATGTTTGGGTTCGGTTTGTGCCAAAACGCATATATTCATAAAGACCAACAATTGTCTGCAAAGGGAAGTTAAGGGAGAAATAAAAGTTATGAATTTGTTAATCGTAGAATCACCGTCAAAAGCAAAAACGATTGAAAAGTACTTGGGGGCAGGGTGGCGTGTTATCGCATCTGTTGGTCATGTGCGTGATTTGGTCCCAGAAAATGGTAGCGTTGATACAGAAAACAAATTCAAAATGAAATGGCAGATTATGCCAGGTAAAGAAAAACAAATAAAACTGATTACAGATGAATTAAAAAAAGCAGATGCTGTTTATCTAGCAAGCGACCCTGACCGTGAAGGAGAAGCCATTGCATGGCATCTGTTAGATATTTTAAAGGCAAAAAAACTATTAAAAGACAAGACTGTTTATCGTGTTGCTTTTCATGAAATTACAAAAAAAGCTGTCAGTGAAGCAATTCAAAATCCACGTGAAATTGATAAAAACTTAGTCGATGCTTATTTGGTTCGTCGTGCATTGGATTACCTTATCGGTTTTGGGATTTCACCGTTGTTGTGGCGCAGAAATCTTGGTAAGTCCGCCGGTCGCGTTCAGTCTGTGGCAGTAAAGTTAGTTGTTGACCGCGAAAAAGAAATCGAAGGTTTTACACCTGTTGAATACTGGTCTTTGGAATCCGTGTGTACGGCGGATTCTGCCGAGTTCAAGGCAATGCTTAATAAATTCAATGGACAAAAAATCGAAAAGATGACCATTGGTAATCAATCAATGGTTGATGATATTTTGACAAAAATTGGCACCCCTGAAATTTCCGCAAATGTTATCAATGTAGAAAAGAAAAAAACAATGCGCAAACCTGCGGCACCATTTACAACATCAACATTACAACAGGAAGCCGCAAGAAAATTATACTTTGCATCAAAACGCACAATGAGTGCCGCACAACACCTGTATGAACAGGGGTTGATTACATATATGCGTACAGACGCAACAAACTTGAATGCAGATGCTGTTAATGAAATTCGTGGTTTTATTGCACGTGAATATGGCGAAAACTTTGTGCCAAAAACACCAAATATTTATGCAACAAAATCAAAAAATGCCCAAGAAGCACACGAAGCAATTCGCCCAACACACTTTGATGCGCCTGCAAAAGGATTGTCTGGGGACGAAGCAAAATTATATGATTTGATTTGGAAAAGAACGATTGCGTGCCAGATGTGCAACGCAGAATTTGATTCTGTGGCCGCCGATATCGAAACATTAAATCATGTCGCAGTATTTCATGCCGTGGGTTCTACACGCACGTTCGACGGTTTTATGAAGGTTTATACCGAAGATAAAGATGATGAAGAAACAAAGTCTGAATCAAAATTGCCAGTGTTAAATATTGGTGATGAAATAAAAATTAAAGAGTTGATTCCAGAACAACACTTTACCCAGGCACCACCACGGTATACCGAAGCATCGTTGGTAAAAAAATTAGAAGAACTGGGGATTGGCCGACCATCAACATACGCAACAATTATGTCAACGATTGTTGACCGTGCATATGTCGAACAAGATAAGCAACGCCGTTTCCATCCAACAAATGGCGGTTGGGTAATCGCATCGTATCTGAACAAATATTTTACAGATTTGGTTGATGTAAATTTTACAGCAAAAACAGAAGATACATTGGACGATGTTTCAAATGGTAAACAAGATAAAATTACCGCATTAGAAAACTTCTGGGGTCCAACAAGCGGCATGATTGAAGGTGCACGTGGTATCAAGACCAGCGATATTATCGATGAAATTAACGAATTTATGCACAAACACTTGTTTACAGATGGAAACGACACATGTCCAGAATGTGGTAAAAAATTAGGCATTAAACTGTCAAAGTTTGGGCCGTTTATTGGGTGTTCTAATTATCCAACATGTGGATATACAAAACAATTAAGCAAAGCCGACAAAGCAACGCAATCCCCAGAAACCGCCGTACAGACAGTACAGTCTGATGCGATCGAACTGGGTGACGGTATCGAATTTCGTGTTGGAAAGTTTGGTCCTTATGTGACAGATGGCGCAAAAAATGTCGCTGCAAAACAATATAGTGCCGATACAATAACCTTGGAAATTGCACGTGAATTATTGGCAAGTGCAAACAAAAAGGCCGAGCCGATTAAAATTGGGGAAAATCCAGAAACAAAAAAAATGATTTACTATTACCCAACCGGGCGGTATGGTGCATATATATCTTCTAATCGGGTGAATGTTTCTGTGAAAGATATGCCTGATTTAGATACAGCAATAAAACTTATTAACAATAAAGCAAAGAAGTCTTGATGGCAGGTTTAGATCGCAACTTTACCGACGAATTAAGGGCAAGATTATCAGTCGTGGATGTCGTTGGTCGTGTTGTGCCATTAACCCGAAAAGGACAAAATTATTGGGGATGTTGCCCATTTCATAATGAAAAAACACCAAGTTTTTCTGTAAATGAAGAAAAAGGATTTTATCATTGCTTTGGATGTGGCGAACACGGCGATATTATATCTTTTACAATGAAGCATAATAATATGGATTTCCGTGCTGCAATCCAGGAACTTGCCAATCAGGCAGGGGTAAAGATGCCTGATTATAAACCAAGAAATCCAGATATTGTAAAACGTGAAGAAGCATTATTTGAAATATGCGAAAAGGCTGCACAGACTTATTCTGAAAAATTATTTACCCCCGACGGGGCGCATGCCCTGGAATATGTGCGCAGACGCGGTTTTGATGATGATATGATAAAAAAATATCGTATCGGTTATGCACCAAAAAATAACATAATTGCAAATAAATATGCAGATTCTAAATTCTTGATTGATGCAGGTTTGTGCCGCCGGGGCGATTATGGAATGTATGATTTCTTTCGTGATAAATTAATGTTTCCAATATTTAATGCACGGGGAAATATCGTTGCGTTTTCAGGACGTTCTTTGGATGGCAGCGAACCAAAGTATATCAATACCACAGACACAGATATATTCCATAAACGCAAGACTGTGTTTGGTTTAAATTTTGCACGGGATGCAATTCATCGTGCAAATCGCAGCATTGTTGTCGAAGGTCAAATCGATGCAATCAAAATGCAATGTGGGGGTTTCCCAGAAACAGTTGCACCACTTGGAACCGCATTAACCGAAGACCATGTGAGTCTGTTATGCAAATCTAATCGCAATATAACATTTTGTTTTGATGGTGATAATGCCGGGCTGAAAGCGGCCCAACGTGCATGCGCCATCGTTTTACCGTTCTTGCGTGACACATCGGATGTAAAATTCGCATTTGTCACCGGCGGTAAAGACCCAGATGAAATATTGAAAACAAGCGGCACGGATGCCATGAAAAAGATTATTGATGAAGCATTACCACTGGTCGATTTCTTGTGGCAATCAACAAATAATAACTTCTTGGTTGGTACCCCGGGTGGGCGTGCCCAGGCAGAAAAATTCCTTAAAAAGGAACTGGATAAAATTACTGACCCAGAATTAAAATCTGAATTTGAAAAAGAATACAACAAACGAAAATTCAATTCATGGCATCGGTGGAAACGCAATGATTCCGCCGTACAGGTAAAATTACCAGACATCGACACCATTACAAAAGATACATTGATATATATTGTAAACACATTCCCAGAACTGGCCGAAAGATACTTGGACTTCTTGGGTACATTGGGGATTGATTTTGATGGACACGCCCCAGAATTAAACCTGGATATGGCGGCTGCAGAAAAATATATTGTATCATTAAAATTACAAAGACATCTGGCAAAATTAAATGCAACAAAAAAAGAACTTACCAACAGATTGTTGGACGGCGATGAATCTGTGCGTGATGAAATTTCACAAATTGATACAGATATAGCAAAGTTTTCTGAAAAACTTGAAATTCTAATCGCAATTTAATCCCCGGCTTTTTTGATTATTTTTAGTAAAAAAACCGGTGTTTTTTTAACAAATTGATTCGTTTTATTAAAAATTTGACATATTTTATTTTTGTGTTAATATAAGAATTATGAAACGAATACTGACTCACCAAGAATTTTGTTATTGGTTAGATAACAATTTTTCATGGGCACCTTTTTTCAAGATTACAAATTTGTGCAACTTTTGTTGCGCACATTGCTGTGAACGCAGCGGTCCAAACGCAGAACCTACTTTTATTCCATTGGAAGATGTTAATGCAATTATGGAACAATTTAAGTATGTAAAAAATACAATGCCTGTTGCGTTTATAAGCGGCGGCGAACCAATGATGGCATATAAATACAAAGCTTATTATATTCCACAAATAATGAAAATTATTGCCAGGGCCGGTTTTGCTGTCGAACTTAAAACCAATGCAGGATGGGTCTTAGATAATAATGCAGATGTTATCTTTAATGATCTAACATATATGTCTTTCAAATTTCCAAAAACATTTGTTTCATACCACTTATCATTGGATAAATTTCATCCACAATCACATAAAACAACTATTGAATTCTTGCGTTGGTATTATAATAACAAAACCTTGTCTGAACGGGCAAATGTACACTTGTTCTTTGATACACCAGAATTAGTGACAAACATGTTTGTTGATTTAGATAAAGAATATAACATTCAATTGGACTTGCAGGCCAAACCATCAAAAGAATGCGAGCTGGTTGGTGCAAATATGTTCGCAGGTAAAAATAAATATATAAAAATTGAACCATATCACGGTATTACAAAACGCGGTCGTGCAATGGATAATGATATCGCAACAAAAGATGCACCATCTGTTGTTCAAAATTTTGGCACACCGGGTTCAACACATGCGATTGCGTTTGATAATAATGGTATGGCATATTTCGACTGTGCGGGTGATGTTGTAAAAACACCATATAAAAATGAACGCGGAAGAATCAAAAAAATAGAACAGATAAAAAAAGAACTGTTTGGAATGCTGTATCAAAAATACATCAGCGAAAACTCAAAATAAAACCCCGGCCTTTTTGAACATTTTTATTAAAAACACCGGTAAATACCGGTGTTATTTTAACAGTTTTATTTTTAATTATTGAATAAGAAGTGGCAAATGTCGCCAGGTTGCATAATATAGTCACGACCAACAAGGCGCATTTTACCGGCTTCTTTGACTGCGACTTCGCCACCCAATGCAATAAAGTCTTCGGGCGAAATAACTTCGGCACGAATAAAACCTTTTTCAAAATCAGTATGTATTTTGCCCGCAGCTTGTGGTGCAGTCATACCAACAGTTATTGTCCACGCATGCGCTTCTTTTGGACCGATTGTATAATATGTTTGCAGGCCAAGTGTTTTATACCCTGTCTTTATAACCTGATCCAAGCCTGATTCTGATAATCCTAAATCATCCAAGAACATTTTGCGTTCGTCCACATCAACAATTTGTGAAATTTCCATTTCTATCTTTGATGAAATAACCAGCACATCCGCATCTGCACCATACTTTTGTTTAACCATATCAGAATACTTATTACCTGATGCAGCAGATGCTTCATCTACATTACATACATAAATTACAGGTTTGGTTGTTAATAAATTAAACGGCGTGGAATCGACCCCAGATTTACGGGCAGGAATAGAATTTTCCAACGCCTTTTTTATTTCGTTGGCATCCGCCAATAATTTTATTGCATCTTTGTCCAGACCACGCGCCTTTTTTTCCAGGTTTTTAATCTGTTTGTCGATACTTTCCAGGTCAGCCAACATCAATTCTGTTTCAATCGTTTCAATATCGCCCAATGGGTCAATACGGCCGTTAACATGAACAATATCATCATTTTCAAAACAACGAACAACATGTATAATTGCGTCCGTAGATAAAATATTGCCAAGGAATTTATTCCCAAGTCCTTCGCCCGCAGATGCCCCCTTGACCAGACCTGCAATATCAACAATTTCCAGTTGTGTTGGAATCAGTTTCTGAGAACCAGCAACATGTGCCAATTCATGTAATGTTGCATCTGGCACAACAACACGGCCAGTATTTGGTTCAATTGTACAAAATGGATAGTTTTGCGCATCCGCAGCAGCACTGTGTGTTAATGCATTAAATAATGTGGATTTACCAACATTTGGCAGGCCCACAATCCCACAGTTGAATCCCATATCAAAATCCTTTATAATGCTGACAATATGTCATACATGTGGAACGAATTCAACATAAAAACTTTCCCGGCGGAAACAATTGTTTTCCGTGATGGTGTTTATTGCCCTGATTTATCAACATTACCCAATGCACCGATTAACAAACAATATAATTTGCCGGTACATGTTATTTGTGATGGGGAAATTGCTGGAGATTGCGAATTAAAGGTTGGGGTAGGTTCTGAAAACCAAAAAGTCATTATTAGTGCAAATGTAAAAATAAAAAAGCCGGCAAATTTTAACATTTTGATTCAAAATGCCGGGAAAAATTCTGAAATTTCTGGTACTGTCATGATAGATAATCAATCAGAACTTACATACGATTGTCATGCAAAACACACCTTTGAAAATACGGCAATTTTAATAAAAACCAAGATTTTGGCCGGGAAAAAATCCGTTTCAAAATTATCTGGCGTGGCAACCATATTAGAAAACTGTCCAGATTGTAAATCAGAAGTGTCTTTTGTAGCAATGGCAGAAAATGGTGCAAAAATTGATTTTATACCAGCACAAAGAATTTCGTCTGAACCCATCAGCGCAGAACACAGCGCATCTATTTATAAACCATCTGATATGCAAATTCTTTACCTGCGTCAGGCAGGTTTATCAGGTGCAGAAATAGACAATGTCACCAAAGAAGCATTTTTAAGCGAATAAAAAAAACCGGCGGATGCCGGAATTTTTATTTCTTCTTGAAGCCCTGTTTAGCCTTGAATTTTGGATTATCAGGATCAATCAAGATAACTTGTTTACCACGACGGATTTGTTTTACATTACCGCGTTTCTTCCAAGCTTTTAATGAACTTAAAAATTTCATGTTATATCCTTTTTACAAAGCCGATTATAAACATATTTTTCAAAAAATCAAATATTATTATTATATGTATCTTGGTTAGTGTTTTTAACAGTTAAAAATAATCATTTTATTTATTTATATTTATTGTTGTTTTAGTAGGGCCTGTTGAAATTGTTGAAATTTGACTTTTTAGATTTTGTTAACAGTTTTTTAACATTTTTTTCCAGGATTTCTTAGGGCGAAACACTAAAATGTTGAAAAATAAGCAAAGTAATTAACAGTTAAAATTTGTGTCGGTTTTCAACAGTTTTAACAATTTTTGTATTTTACTTTTTATGCTTGTTGAAAATTGTTGAAATTGGTATAATTCATTAACCCGGGGGGAGTTTTTTATGAAACAACAGGTTTTAAAGGCTTTGGCAAATCCATCGCACATATTTTATGTGCCATATTCTTTGGTGGTTTTGAACTTTGTTGTCCAGTTTGGAATTTTGGTTGCCGTTTTTGCAGCTAAAATTATTATTTTAAATGATTTGGGCGACCCTATGTTGTTGTTTATGGTGTTTTTTGCAACATTGATTGGTGTACATTTTATTATGATGTTTTATTCAAAAAAAGACCCTCAGTTAGGACAGATTGTGTCCGCAAAGTTAAGATTGATGAAATTAGGTAGCCCAAGGAAGTTGGCAGCATGATAGATTGGACAAGTTTTTTTGATTATTTCGCAGGTAGTGGATTTATTCTGACGATGTCGGTTTTGGCGTTGTCTGTGCTGGCGTTGTTTATTGCGATGTTAATTTATGTTCCAACATTGGCTAAAAAAATTCTGCCAAGATTTGGTTATGCAAAATATGCATCTTTTTTACCATTTGATACTGTATATTCTGATAACTCAATGAAATTGACTGATGGTAGCCTGATGCGGGTCTTTCGTGTCGCAGGTGTTCAGACTAGTATGCAAGACGATGAAACCAAGGCAAAGTTTTTGGAATTGCGGACTCATTTGTTCAATCAGATACGTGATCCAAATACTGTCTTGCGTTTTTATACCATTCGTAATGCGGTTGATGAAAATACAGATTATGAATTTGATCAGCCTGTGCTGCAAAAGATTTATGATAAGTGGAAGAGTCAGGGATTAAAAATTTTCTTGAATAACTACTATATTGTTTTGTCGGTTGGTGGGGTGGATGCACAGGCAAAATTAAATCAATACACTAATTACATAGAATCTGTATTGTCGGCATACAAACCCCAGGTGTTGAAAAACACAAGCCCTGATAATATGGCTCGCTTTTTCGGGCGTATGTTGTCACCAATTTCAAGACCGGCCCCAAAGCAGGCGGATAATAATATTGCAAGTTTGGTGACGGTTGATGATGTGGAATTCTTGAAAGAAGGGTTGGTTAGATATGTAAGCGGGGGCAAACAATCGTTTGCTGCAATGTTGTCTTTTAAGACATCTCCAGATTTCTTGGATGAAGAATTTTTCGACACGGTGTCAACAATACAAACAGAAATGATTTGTATGAATGCATTTCGTATTATGGGCGCATCTGATGTTGAAAAAATGCTTAAGGAAAGACGGGCGTCCGCAGACACTAAAACAAATACAACCGAAGAACAAATTTCTGTAATGGAAAGCATTATGGATGAAAATGTGTCTGGAAATCAGACATTGGTTAATTTTTATCCTTTGTTCATCTTGTTTGGTTCAACACCAGAAGAATTACAGAAATCAATCGCAGAATTTAAGAAAATTGCGGCGGCCTTTGGTATTTCGCCTGTTGCAGAAACTTTTGCCGCCAAGGTTTCTTGGTTTGCACAAATTCCAGGATTTAATGTTTTTCCACGCAGTTTCAAGTTATTATCCAAGACTGCAGCAGTATCAATTCCAATGTCAACGCAGCCGCGGGGTATTGATAAGTCTGATTGGGGGGATGGGCCATTGGTTGTATTCCCAACTGCCCAGGGTACACCATATCAATTCCAATTCCATGTTTCTGATAAACCAGTGGCGGTGGGACATACAATGACAATTGGACCCACAGGTGGTGGTAAGACAACTTTGTTCTCGTTCTTGATTGCGCAAAGTTTAAGACATAAAAAATTAAAGGCCTTTTTCTTTGATAGAAATCGTGGTGCGGAAATATTCACTTTGGCGGTGGGTGGAAAGTATATAACAATGCAAGGTAAGGAAAAGAAAGAAGATAAGTTTGAACAGTCTTTCTTGACCAGATTAAATCCGTTGAAAATGCCAGATACGGCGGCAAATCGTGCGTTCTTGCGTCGGTGGTTTGCGATTATTTCTGGGCAAAGTGATGCGATGTCGGCGGATGAAATCGCAAGGGCGGTATCTGTTAATTTTGATTATCTGTCCGATAAAGACAGGTCGTTAAAAAATCTTTGGGAAAGTTGTTTTTCGTCGTCTGGTAATATGCGCAGCGCATTGAAAAAGTGGGTCGATCCATTGCAATATGGCGATATGTTCAATGAAGATATTGATACATTGGATTTGCAATCAAGATTAACAACATTTGATTTTACGGATATTTTACAAGATGAGGTCTTGGCGCCGGCGGTTATTTCTTATTTGTTGCATCGTATTAACAATACCACAGTATCTGGTGGAAATCCGTCTTTGATTATGATTGACGAAACGGCACCAATGTTAGAAAATAAAATGTTCCGTGATAACTTTATCGCAGGTTTACAAGAAGGAAGAAAAAATCGACAAGCGTATATGGTGGCATTCCAACGTGCCAATGTTTTAGATAAATTGGGAATTGGGGATGTTGTGCGTGGCCAGGCCCAGACTGTATTATTCTTCCGTAATCCGGCAGCAGATACATCTGATTATGCACATTGGAATTTGAATCCATTGGAAATGGCGTTTATCCAAGGACGGGCATATCCGAATTTGAAAAGGGCGGTGTTATTATCAAGACCTGTTAATGGGGAATCTGTGATTTTGAATACAGAATTAGGTGGTCTGGGCAGTATGCTGCGATTGTTTGAAAGTGGGCGTTCATCTGTATTATTGGCCGAAGAATTATACAAAATGTATGGAAATAATTTTGTAAATGAATACCTGAAAAAACAGGGCGCAATTGATTAAATAGGGCGTATAGGTTGAAGTGGTTTTGTGGTATTCTTTGTTCGATGTTTGTTTTATCTGCGGTGGCAGATGATTGTTTGCAATATAAGAAAATGCCAAGAATTTTATTAAATACCCCAGATTGGACAAAACAGGTTGTGCAACCATCAGAATCGTTGGATTTATGGCATGGCAATGTTGTTGCAACACTGGTTGATAAATATGAAATATTGACTGATGTTAAACAGGTTGATAATGGGTATTGTGTTATATTAAATACCGTAGATGCAATTGTTGGGTATAGTGATTTCTTGGTTCAAATTGATATAAGTCATGTACCAGATTCTTGTGAATATAATGCGATATTAAAGCATGAAAATTCACATGTAAAAACATATTTGTCGGTTATAGATGATTATAAAAAAGACTTACAAAAAGCGATTTTTTCTGCGTCTGATTCAATAATGCCGGTCTTTGTGAAATCAAAAGATGATATAGATTTGGTGGTTGAAGATATAAACAACAAGATACAATCACATCCTGATTTAATGTTGATAAAGCAAAAAATCAAGGCGGATGAAGAAATAAAAAATAAACAAATCGACAGAGATGAATCTAATAAAGATTTAGAGAAATGTTCTAAAAAATAATCCCCACATTTGTGGGGAATTATTTTATTTCAAGTACCATTCAACAGTTTTTATAATACCGGTGTCAAATGTTTCATCTGCACGCCAGCCAAGTTCTGATTCCAATTTTGTTGCGTCAATTGCATATCTGAAATCGTGACCTGCACGGTCGGCAACAAATGTGATTAATTCTTCGTATTTCTTGCCATCGCTGCGTGGACGCAGATTGTCCAAGATGCCGCAAATTGTTTTTACAATTGTGATATTATTGCGTTCGTTGCGACCACCAATGTTATATGTTTCTCCAGATTTACCAGTATGGAAAATTAAATCAATTGCCTTGCAATGATCAAGAACATATAACCAATCACGAACATTTTCACCACGGCCATATATTGGTAATGGTTGTAATGATAAGGCCTTGGATATAATGTGTGGAATTAATTTTTCATTGTGTTGTTTTGGACCATAATTGTTTGAACAATTTGATGTGGTCACATTCATACCATATGTGTGATGATATGCACGCACCAAGAAATCAGAAGATGCCTTGGATGCAGAATATGGACTGTTTGGGGCGTATGGCGTGTCTTCACGGAACATACCTGTTTCACCCAATGCACCATATACTTCATCAGTAGAAATATGGTGAAAACGGCAATCTTCGTATCCTGGTTTTACCTTGCCAGGAGCATCCATCCAATGATTGCGGGCAGCATCCAGCAAATTAAATGTGCCGATAATATTTGTGTTAATAAATGCGCGTGGGCCACGAATTGAATTATCAACATGGCTTTCTGCGGCAAAGTGAATAACGCCACGAATATCATTTTCGTTAAAGATTTTTTCAATTAAATCTGTATCGCAAATATCGCCTTGGATAAACTGATAATTTGGCATGTTTTCACATTCACGCAAATTATCAAGATTGCCAGCGTATGTTAATTTGTCCAGGTTTATCACCTTGTATTCTGGGTGTTTTTCACAAAAGTATGGTACAAAGTTTGAACCAATAAAACCAGCACCGCCGGTGACTAGAATTGTTTTATGCATTTTGATAATCCTTTTTTCCAATGTTCAATTTCAATGCCAAATGTCTGGGTTATTTTATCTTTGTCCAACACGCTATAGAATGGGCGGGTGGCGGGTGTTGGATATTGTGATGTTTTTATTGGTAAAACATGACATGTTAATCCAGACATTTCCATAATTTCACATGCAAAATCATACCAAGAACAAACACCATTGTTTGTAAAATGGTAAATTCCTGAATTTTGTTCGTTCATTTGAGGAATGATTTTTACAATTGCATCTGCCAGGTCTCCTGCGAATGTTGGTGTGCCAATTTGGTCACATACAACATTTATGCTTTCACGTTCTGCCCCCAGACGACGCATCGTTTTGACAAAGTTATTGCCGTGTGCAGAATATAACCATGCGGTGCGAATAATAACCGCACATTTTGTGTTTTCAAGAACAGCGATTTCGCCTGCACGCTTGGTTTTGCCATAAACAGATACCGGATTTGTTGGTGCGTCTGCGTGATATGGTGTGTGTCCGGTGCCATCAAAAACATAATCGGTGGAAATATGTATAACCTTTGCACCAGATTTTGCCAAGTTGCGAGGACCGTCGACATTTATTTTTGTTGCAAGTTCGATATTCTCTTCGGCCTTGTCAACAGCGGTATATGCTGCACAATTTATAATTACATCAATGTTATTAGACTTAACAAACTTGTTTACGGCATCTGCGTCTGTGATATCCAGTATATCGATATCTGCACAAATTGCGTCGGGCAGGCGTTGTGCTAATTCGGTGCCCAATTGTCCATTACATCCCGTGATTAGGTACATCTTTTAATCCTTTGGCAACTCTATCTTTATCAGAAGTTATAATTTTGTCGGCCGGTACACGCCAATCAATTCCAATATCTGCATCGTCAAATCGAATACTGAATTCAGATTGTGGTGCATATAAATTATCGCATTTATATGCAAAGATTGCAGTTTCTGATAATACAGAAAATCCATGTAAAAAGCCACGTGGAATAAATAACTGACGATTATTTTCGGCAGATAATTCAACAGCGACATGTTTGCCGAATGTTGGAGAACCGGGTCTGATATCAACGGCTACATCCAATACAGTACCATGCAAAACACGAACAAGTTTTGCCTGGGCGTGTTCGCCAAGTTGGCAATGTAGACCACGGACAACACCATACGAAGATTTTGATTGATTGTCTTGGACAAAGGTATTTGGAATACCGTTTGCAGCAAATTCTGCGGCGTTATAACTTTCGAAAAAATATCCGCGCGCATCGTTGAAAATGCGTGGTTCTACGATGATAACACCATCAATTTCTGTTTTAATAAAGTTCATGTTTTTCCCTGTATACTTTTTCAAGATATTCTTTGTAATCACCAGATTTTAATTCGTTTATCAAAGACAACATTTGTTCGTCGTTGATAAAGCCTTGTTTGTATGCGATTTCTTCGATACATGCAATTTTAAGTCCCTGTCTTTGTTCGATAATTTGAACAAACTGTCCAGATTCCATCAAACTGTTTGGGGTGCCTGCGTCCAACCATGCATTTCCACGGCGCATTGGTACAACAGACATGCGGCCTTCGTTCAAATAAAGATTATTCAGGTCTGTGATTTCCAATTCACCACGGGCAGATGGGGTAAGGGCTTTTGCCTTGGCCACTACATCGCCAGGGTAAAAATACAGACCAACAGATGCATAATTTGATTTTGGATTTTTAGGTTTTTCTTCGATTGATATTGCGTTCAAATCTTTATCAAATTCAACAACGCCAAATCTTTCTGGGTCAGATACATGATATGCAAAGATTGTTGCACGTTTGCCGGCGTTTTTATTGACTTCATCAACAAACGATGGAAACTGACCGCCCATATAAAAGATATTATCACCTAAAATTAAACATACATCATCATTGCCAATAAAGTCAGCACCGATTGTAAACGCTTGGGCGATACCTTTGGGTTCTGGTTGAATAGCGTATTGTATGTTCAGACCGATTTTTGAACCGTCGCCAAATAACTTTTCAATATTTGGTGTGTCTTGAGGGGTTGAAATAATCAATATATCACGAATACCAAACAGCATTAGTGTTGATAAAGGATAATAAATCATAGGTTTATCATATACAGGTAAAAGTTGTTTGGATGTTGTTTTGGTAAGTGGGTATAAGCGTGTACCGCTGCCCCCGGCCAGAATAATACCTTTCATAATACCGCCTTTTTTATTAATTTAACTACACAGGTATCATAGTCAATAAAATGAAGAAAAATCAAGATATTTTAAATTTTATGAAGAAAAAATAATTGACAGCAATACATAGGTATTTTTATACTTAAGTAACAGTTTTTTTTGTGGGGGATTTTGCATATAATTTTATTGATTTTATTTGCGATTTTTATGCCAATTTCTGGCAGATGTTCTGGTGTGGTTTTGGCGTCGCAAAAATATGTAAATAAAATTGTTGAAAGTATAAAAAAATCAAATAATATCAACGCAGAATCCAAAGATGATGAGTTGGCGACTGCAGGGGCGGTTTGGCGTTTGGTAGAATCAGTAAATTCAGATTTAGATGATCATGTTAACAACATGGGTAATCCTCATTCTGTGACGGCAGAGCAGGTAGGATTGGGGAATGTGAAAAATGTTGATACGACAGATGCGACGAATATCTCTTCTGGTCAGATTAATTATAATTTATTGCCTGTGGGGACAACCAAGAATACAGTTGCAGCTGGTAATGATAGTAGATTTTATGCGGTGCCAGTTGGAAAACCAAGTGGTGATGCCCCCCAAGGAACGGTCTGGATGTGGTTTGAATAATATATGAACAAGTTTCTTAGATTTTTGTCGTTTCTTGTTCTTTTGCCAATTAGTGCATTTGCGTGTGATAATGGTTTTTACGCTGATGAAAATAATGAATGTGTCGAATGCCCAATAGGATATTCGGGATCGGATGGTAATCGTGAATCTGTAAATGATTGTTTTATAAAATGTGTTAATCAAACAACTGATGCGGGAACTGTTTACGCCAAAACAGAAAAAGTATATTGGGTAGATGATGCGTATCTGTTGTGCGAATATGATGTTGTGTGTGATCCTGGGTATTATTATTCGGGAGATGTTAATTATATTGTTTCTGATAATAATTTGGTATGGGTGCATCCGGATGTGGCTTTGCGTGGTTATGGTGGGCAATATATTGATACGGGGGTGCCAGGAAATAATGATAATTTGCGTTTTGAAATAAAATATGAATGGGTGAATTTTCCAGAAGCAAATTCTTATATAGGTGTTTTTGGTAACTATAATGGTCGTGAAGACGCAAATGCAACACGTTTGATTCAATATGCTAATTTACGAACGCATGTTAATTTGAATTCTAAGGCCGGTGAAAGTAATGATATTACAAAAGCAAAACGAACAGGTGTTGTTTATACTGATTTTTTTGATTCAAAATCTTTTACATCAGATGGTAAAACAGTGAAATTAAATGCAACAAAGGGGATAGAAAATAAAAGTAATATTTTGTTGTTTGCAGATATATCTACTATGCCATCAGAGATAAAGATTTATTATTTCAAGGTTTGGGATGGTGATAAGTTGATACGATATATGGTGCCTGTTAATGTGGGGACGATAATAAATGGTATTGCAGTTGATGCACCGGGGATGTGGGATATTGTTGAAAAAAAATTATACGAAAATAAAGGAAAGGGGGCTTTTTATTATGATGGAAATGATATTTGTAATATTTGTAATGGGGCGGTATATTCGCCAGGTGGTGATTTAACAAGTTGTATATCTTGTCCAGATGGATATGTTTTGGATGAAGAACAAGGAAAAACAAAGCCAGAGCAATGTAAACTGGCCTGTACTTCTGGAACTTTTGTAGAAAATGTGGGTGAGAATTGTAAAAATGTTGGTCCGGGGTATTGGGCCAAGGCGGCAGTAATAGATTATGGTCAGGTTGGGGTGCGTAATATATGTCCTGATGGTTTGACGACAACAGGCTATGGCGCAGCAGCAAATGATGAATCAGATTGTGGCAAGGCATTAAATATCGGAAATACCAGAATTGTTTTTGGAAAAGAAAAAAAGACCAAACATGCGCTGGCGGCATTGATTGATGGGGTGGTATATTATGGGGCGATGTCGCCAAATGTTAATACTATAAACACACTAAAAGTTCGGGCGGATGATGGTTTGGTTTATTCTTTGCATGATGATAATAGTGTTGATAATGTTGAAATGTTTGGTGATAAATTGTTGTGGGTTGATGAAAATACATATCTGGCATCAGATGGGTATCAGTATATTGATACAGGTGTTCCAGGAAATAACCCAAACCTTAGTTTTAAAATAAAATATGCGTGGACGGTGTTGCCAAGGGGGTATGAGGCAATTTTTGCAAACTATGAATCAGAAACTGCGAATATTACAAGATTGTTGCAATATGGTGCGGATATGACGTTATTATATGTAGATACGCGAACAAATGCCCCAATGGCATCTTATAAGATGGTAAGAAAAGTAAATACGCCATATGTGGAAACATTGGGGTTTGATAATTATACAATTGGAAATACAGTAATTCCATTAAATGCGTCTATAAAAGGTCAGGAAAATAATAAAAGTATATTGTTGTTGAAAGGGGCTGCATCGGAGCATCCGAAGTTAAAGATTTATTATTTTAAGGTTTATGATAAAGGAAAGTTGGTGCGCAATTTTGTGCCGGTTTATAAGGGGGCAAAGATTGGTGAATTTATAGTGCCAGAAAATGGTATGTGGGATATCGTGGAACAAAAATATTATTCGAATGCTGGAACGGGGAATTTTACATATGGGTATGGTGGCTAAAAAAAACGCACCACAATGGTACGTTTTTTTATATTAACTGGTTGCGGGGGTTGGATTTGAACCAACGACCTTCAGGTTATGAGCCTGACGAGCTACCGGGCTGCTCTACCCCGCGATAAAGCCAAGGTATTATATACTAATTATTAAAATAGTCAAATGAAAAAATATATATTTCCTTTTTTGATTGTTTTCCTTTGTCTTTCTTGAATTATATTTTTTTTGTTGCTAAGATATTATATATTGTTAGTAATTAAGGGTTTGAAGTGGCTAAGAAAAAGGGTTTTAGAAGAATTTGGAAAAAATTCTGGGAACCGATATTAGGTTTGGGGATTGTTCAATGGATTGTTGCTGTGTTTATGGCAATTCCAATCTGGTTTATATATGTGACTTCGTTGAAAAAAATCACAAATATCGAGGTTTTTCAAAAATATCGCAGAAAGTCGGCGATTTTCGTTGTTTGGCATGGACGCAGTATGATGTTGGGGCCGATGGTATGTTGTGGTGGTATGCGTGGGTATGTTGTGGCAAGTCGTCATAAAGATGGGCGAATGATGGCGAAATTACAACGCTTGTTTGGTTTGCGTGCGATTTATGGGTCAAGTC
>JAEIGA010001802.1_pt1 | contig 33941 bp, 52 predicted proteins | sample 9270691 | NCBI WGS metagenome assembly JAEIGA01 (sample SAMN17057246, study PRJNA624740) | gut metagenome | biome: biome; isolation source: fecal sample | host: Bos grunniens | place: China: Xizang | collected 2019 | reverse complement strand
TATCTTCAAGTGCTTGGGCTTCACTCCGGAGCAGGCAGAGGCACAGTTCGGCTTCCTTATCAACGCCTTCCGTTACGGTGCACCGCCACACGGAGGTTTGGCATTCGGTTTTGACCGTCTTTGCTCGTTGTTCGGTGGCGTAGATTCAATTCGTGACTTCATCGCCTTCCCGAAGAACAATGCGGGGCGCGATGTTATGCTCGATGGTCCGTCGCCAATCGACCCTGCACAGTTGGAGGAGTTGTATCTTGCGTTGGTTGAGCCACAGAAATAGGATAACAAACAGTATTTTCAATCGCTCCGATGGGGGGGATATCACTTCAAATATTTTTTCACGCGATTCTGCAGCGCCTTGCCCTTCTCTGTCAATTCAAAAGAATCTCGCACGTGCATTTCATTATGTACAGACTGTGAGAGCGAAATTAAATTCCACTCACACCACTGGTATTCCGGATACTGCTCTGCCGGAAAGATGTGGTGCACGGTGTTGGCTTCCACCATCCTGCCGTATCGCTTTGATACCTGGCACATGTAACCATCCCGCCGCAGGATCTTTTCCCGCAGCCGCTTCCAGCGTTTGGATTTGTAATTCACACCTTACCTCACGTCTATCTCGTCCAGCATTTCCTGCAGCATAACTGCCGCCTGGCTGTTGTCCAGCGGTTTCCACCGGCTGACCTTCGGGAACCGCGGATCGTATGCTTTCAGTTTGCATTTCAGGATCTTCGCCTCGATCGCAGTCCGGCCGACCGCGTAGACGGTTTCATATTTTGCCATCTCTGCCAGCAGCTGCGGACGCGGAAGCCCTTCGAGAATGTCAATACCCTCCGGAAGCTCGATGCCCCTGCGCTTCGCCGGCCTGCCGACAAATGCCGTGTCCTTCGTCTTCTCGGTTCGGAATTGCTTCACATAATCCACATCCACACTCAGCGGCAGATAGATCGCGTGCCCGATGTGCTGCACCTTCTCCACCGTTTCCGGGATCCCGCAGACCAGCACGGTGTCTCTGTATCCATAATGCCGCAGCCACTCGTAGTTCTCCGGATGCAGGTTGTTGTGGATGAAGACGATCGAATGATCGCACCCGACTCCGTTGATGTTCACGGTAATCCAGTTGCGGTCCGTCTGCACGTTCGGGATGATGTTCTTCACGATTTCCTTCGAGTAGTAGAACGCCCCGTTGTACTTATTCAGCCCGGCACGGTTCCACCGCTGCCGGTATTTCGGATGATTGTGATCGATGATGATAGCCATTCCCGTAATCCTCTCCGGCTCCCCATCTCTGCCGGACATGCTCACACAGCCCCAAAGTCTCTGCTGTGCTCCCCATAAACAACGAAGCGACCGCACTGCCGCGATCGCTTTTCCAAAATTCCACAGTATCATTAAATCACAGATTTTTTTCCCGCAGGGCTCATCTTTAAATCTTTCTGGACAGATTGGCGACGTTCCAGATAAACTCCTGCCGCTTCCGCCGGTAGGTCGAATAGGATGTAACATAGGTGTCGAATCTGGTTCCGTAGATGATGTTGTTCATGATCTGCTTGCGATAGAATGGCTCCATCCTCATGAGTGCCTGCTCGACCGGCCAGACCTGCGTCTGCAGTCGGTCAATCCGCTCAGCCTTAGAGAATGTCGGATCCCCCGGGCCTCCGGATCTCGGCATGCCGTCATCCGGTGACGGCGATGAGTCCAGTATATCCCGGAGCTCTTCCTTCAGCCTCGGGTAGTCTCTGATCTGGTACAGCGTCTGCATGTAGACATTCCGCGGCAGATGCCATTTACTTTTCGCCTGGTAGTCCCGCAATCGCATCACCCCTTCCTTGCTTCGCGGATCCTCGCCTTGAGCGCGAGCAGCAGCTCCTCCTGTGATCCGCTCTTTCCTTCCAGTGATCGGACCACGTCCTCATCCGTGCCGCCCTGTGTGATCAGCCGATGCACAATTACCGGATACGGCTGCCCCTGCCGGTGCAGTCTCTTGTTGGCCTGCTGGTATTCCTCGAGGCTCCACGTCAGACCGAACCATATCACGTGGTGTCCGCCGTGCTGCAGGTTAAGGCCGTAGCCGCAGGACGCCGGCTGCGCCAGCAGAATGTCGATCTTGCCGGCATTCCAGTCCGCCTCATCCTGTGCACCCTGGTAGACTCTCACCGTGAGCGGCAGCTTCGCAAGCGCCCGCAGGATCCTCTCCCGGTCGTGTCGGTAGTAATAGTAGATGATCGCATGCTGGCCGTTCAACTGCTCGATGGTCTCCAGCAGTGCGGTGATCTTGCTGTCGTGGATCTCGATCACCTCGCCGCTCTCGGAGTACACAGCCCCGTTGCACAGCTGCAGCAGCTTGCCGGTCAGTGCTGCTGCAGAGGCAGCCGTGACGGTCTCCTCGTCCACCTGCAGCAGCGTTTCCTTTTCCAGTTTCCGGTAAGCCCTCTGGGCCTTATCATCCAGCCGGACCGGAATGTCGTCGTAGATCATATCCGGCAGCTGCAGGTAGTCCTCCGACTTCATGCTGATGCAGATGTCACTGATCCGCCGGTAGATCTCCTCCGCGGCGCCTTCCTTTAACTTATAGGAGTAGATAATCATCTGATTCCGCTTATCCGGCAGGAAGTAGAGCTCCCGGTACAATGTGATTGTGCGGCCCAGTCTCTTCCCGCCATCCAGCAGATACAGCTGCGCCCACAGATCCATGAGGCCATGCGGAGACGGTGTCCCGGTCAGCTCGATCAGCCGGCTGATCTTCGGCCGGATCATCTTAAGCGCCCGGAAGCGCTGCGCCTGGTGATTCTTAAAGGATGAGCTTTCATCCAGTACCACCACGTCGAACGGCCAGCTCTGGCCGTAGTGCTTCACCAGCCACTGTGTGTTCTCCCGGTTGATCACATAGATGTCCGCAGCAGCCTCCAGCGCTTCAATCCTCTGTTTCTCGGTACCGAGTACCACAGAGATCCGGAGCCTTTGCAGGTGATCCCACTTCGACTGCTCCTTTGACCATGTGCTCTCTGCCACCTTCTTTGGCGCGATCACCAGCGCCTTGTACATGGATGCCCGGAAGTATTTCAGCTCCATCAAGGCGGACAGTGTAATGACGGTCTTGTCAACCCAAGCCCATATCCAGAAAAAGACCGACAGCCGGCGTGTCCAGTATCCGGTCGATGCAGTACCGCTGGTAGTCATGTGGAATGAACTTCATCAGGCATCACCTCCTTCCACCCATTCAATGACATCCCGGATTTTATCCGCAGAGTCCACCGAGGAGAAGACGGTGAAACCCATCTCCCGGAGATGCTGCTGCACAATCCTCTGTCTGGGCCGCTCCGTCTTCCCAGGTGCTTTCATTTCTACAAAACATATCCTCCCACCGGAAGCCAGGACAATCCGATCGGGCACACCAGTGTATCCGGGACTCACCCACTTCAGACATTCGCCGCCCGCCTTCCGGATCTCATCTCTTAATTTTCGTTCGAGCTCTCTTTCGAGCACGCCATCACCTCCCGTGTTGACAGCCTCGCGCGCGCGCGTATGTGCGCACACCGTATAGGCGTGCATGCGCCCTAATATACATATATTTACTAATTCTTTGTTTTTTGTGTTCACTTGTTCACACTAAGGGTAAACGTATTTGAATTACTGCTATCAGATTGTGAACAGGCTATGTTAACAAAATTCGGCCTGTTCACAATCTCAGTGTGAACAAAAATTGGTCTTGTTCAATTGTTCACTCTCGTCGTGCACGCATGCAGAACCCCCGTTGAATTCCATAGGCCGGCCCGAAGCGCACCCGCTTCTCTTCCCATCCGCCGCGGTCCCTCAGGATTTTCCGGAGTACAGCCTTGATCTGGACGGTGGTCATCCGCCGGTCGATGTTCGGCAGTTCGGTTTGCACTTCCAGCGCACAGATTCTGGTGCGCTCCACGAGCTTAAGACCTTCCGTATTCGCCAGCCCGGTCCAGAAGTCCCGCCGTCTTTCAAGCGGCCAGTTCTGCCAGTTGGCCGGCACCTTCTGGTCGAGGAATTCCATAATCAGTCCTTCCATCGGCGAGGCGTTCCGGTGTGCTTCCTGCGCCTCGGCTGCCATGGCCTCTTCCTCTGCATTGAGATAGATCCTCTCACCGACCCGCCAGCGCATCAGCGCCTCGGACCAGATCTGATTGATCTCATCCTCTGTCAGGTCCCGCCAGATGTCTTTCGTGACGGGAATCACGTCAATGTCGAGCGGCCAGAACCGTCGGTTGCCGGTCAGATCAGACAGGAATTCCATGTCGTTGACTGTCCCGAAGAACACGCAGCTCCTCGGCTTGTCCCCCGGGTTGATGCCGTACGGCGCCCGGTACCGGTCCACCCGCTGGCTTAAAAACTGCTTGACGCGGGAGACGTCTGCCTTTTTCATGGCATTCAGCTCTGCAATCTCGACAATCCACACGCCCTGAATGAGCTCGGCCGCTTCCTTTCCTTCAAAGGTCAGGATTGTGTCGTTGAACCACCCCCTGGACAGTTTGTCGAGGATGGTGCTCTTGCCTTTGCCCTGGGTCCCGCAGAGGACCAGCATGTTATCGAATTTGCATCCGGGATTCATGGCCCGCGCGATCGCAGCCACCATAATGCGTCTTGTGATCGTGCGGGTGTATCTCGTATCCTCGGCCCCCAGGTAATCAATGAACAGACTGTCGAGCCGCGGCTTTCCGTCCCACACAAGGGAATTAAGATAGTCCTGCAGCGGGTTGAATGCCTGCTCACTGGCGCACACCACCAGCGCATGATCGATGTTCCCCTGTTTGTCGATGCCGTACATCCGCTCCATGTACAGATACAGGTTGCTCACGTCCGTGTCCGTCCACCAGCGCGGATAGGGCCCGTCGCCCCACGGCAGGGCCGCTGTAACCGCGACCCGGTGTGCGAAGCTGTTGATGGCAATCCGGTCTTTCAGCGCCGGGTCATGCTTCAGCAGCTTGTACACATTCTCCTTGGTGCCAAGCGGAAGCCCCGTCTTCGGGTGAATCTTAAGCCCAGCACGGACAATCCAGTCGCCGTCTTCCGCAAGCCCTTTCCAGTCCTGCATTGTGCTGTCCTGCCGCTCCCGGATGATCTGCGCCGCCGTCTCCGGATCCGCACCGGCCAGCTCGCACATGGCGCCGAAGCTCGGCAGCCTGTTGACCGGCGTGCCCGGTTTGGCGTCCGCATCCAGGTGCCCGAACTTATGCAGCCGCACCAGATCGAAGGCGTTGACCAGCCGCCCGCTGCACGGGTCCGTTGCGTGGTGGGAATACAGGAACTTACCGTCGTCGTAGATCAAAACGCCCCCGGTCGTCGAGCCGCCGGTGTAGGTGTAGCGGTTCGGATCCGTATCGCACGGCTCATAGACCCCCGGCAGGTATTTCTCTATAGCACCGATCACGCCCCCGCAGGAGCGATTGAACGCGCCCACGATGCCGGACTTGCTGTCCGGATCCTCCTGCCGCGTGCCGCTCCGGTGCTTCTCTTCCTCTCCGGGCACTTTCGGCCAGCTGGCGCAGTCCCGCCAGTCGTCGTAGGTGGCGAGCACCCTGCGCGCGTCCACCGGCGCCCGGTCCGCGCTCCGGTAGATGTATTCCGCACCTCTGCAGCAGCTTGGCCAGTACATCAGCCGTTCCGGCTCGAACGTCGTCACATCCGCCATGCCGATGCCGATCTGGTCGGCGAGATACCGGGCAATTGGTTCGTATTCGTCCGCCGTGACCGTCTGGTCCAGCGGGAAGATCACCCGGAGACGCGGAGCCTCCGGGCGGTGCTTTCTGGTCGAGTAGAGTGCGTACCCGCAGCCCATCGCCTCGACCGTATTAATCAGCTCATTCGTCCCCTGCGCGGGGATATTGTCAAAATCCAGTGTCACCAGGTCCCGCCCCGTGACGGCGCCGGCCTTCCGTCTCCCGCCGGCGAGGGTGCCGGCGACGAAGCCGCCGACATCCTTCAGGTCATCCCGCTCGCTCTTCGGCAGGCGCATGTACTCATCCAGCGTCTCGATGCCGACCGTCGGAGCCTGCAGCCGCTCGTAGAACTCCCCGAGTGTGAGCGTCAGCTGGCTCCACTCCACCGCTTTCCGCGACGGTGCGACCGACAGCGTGACCGTCCGGTCATAGGTCAGTTCACCGGCGCTTTGCTTTGTTTTCTCTGACATAGTCATAAATCACCTTCTCTGCCATCGCCGCCTTGGTGATAGACCGCCGATCCGCCAAAGCCTCGAGATATCTCTCGCAGGTGACGTGGCAGTTCGGCTCGACCGTCCTGTCCTCACAGCCCTTGCAGCATGTAATTTTCATAGCCATCACTCCCTGTCGTCCCTGCCGGCCACCATCAGAGCAGTGCAGATCATGCCCAGCACCGCGCCGCAGAGGGCGCCGATCACGAACGCTAATACTGTGTTCATTCCCGAGTACCTCTCTGTTGAACCTGCGTCGGGTATACGTATATATTGCAGCCTTGGCAGTTTCTGATTGTCACCTGCGCCGGAAAACCATCATAGGCTTCCGCTAACATTTCAATTTCTTCCTTTGCTTCGTCAAATCCTTCGGTTTCGCGTTTGATCAAAAGTTTCTGTTCCATCGGGTTGTGCTTATCATACCAATCTAATGCATCTTTAGGATTAGTCATTCGCTATCACCTCCCATATCAGCCCCGCAGTTCGGGCAGAAATTCCATTCCTTCTGAAAAACTTCGCCTTTTATCATTTGATATGGTGCGCTATAACCGCACTGGTTACATGAGTACGAAAAATTACTATCGCCATGATAGTAAGTATTCCACTTCCCTTTCTTCCGCTCTGGTGTGGATAGCATCGTAATAGCATCATTGACGGCTTCACTCTCTGCCTTTGTCTTGCACTCGTAATCACGAATAAACTTTAACCTTCCTATCAGCTTAAGCACATCAGTCATTCCTGCTCACCTCTCCGCTTCAATTTCATACGCTCGCCGCCCCTGTCGCAGTAAGGGTCGCCCACGTCATTGTGAAAGCATGGGCATTTTTCCCGCATGCACGGCATGAATGTTTCGTTGTAATAGAACTCCCCTTTGACGGTAAGCGACGCTGTTCTTTCCCCGTGAATGCGGTACGGGCACGGTTTTAAATCAATATTCATTCCTGTTCACCTTCCATCTTCGGCGGTTCCGGCATTGGCATCCACGCAAATACATGCAAATCTGTCCAACCTGATTCGTGGTTAATCGACCATGAATCATACCGATTGCTATAGTTTCCAATACCATACGTTGAGTACATGCAGTTATAATCTCCGTATCTGAAATACTCAAACCACACGAGGACATCTTGATAATCTTCCGGCAGTCCTTCCGATACCGGAATCCATTTCGGTTCTGCGGATGGCAAATCATCCAATTCTTTTTTTATCGGGCAGTTATTCTTGAAGTTCCCTGTCATATCGTTCACGCAGTCTATCACTCTCACGCACCGCATACAGAATATCGTCAAAGCATCTGCCTTTCTGATTAAGTCGCTCATTCTGATCACCTCATAGTCCCGCCAAGAGACGTCTCCCCAATAACGTGTTCGTTCACAATTTTGTACATGCAGTCAAAAGGCGTTTTAGCGGCTGTCTCGCCGTCGTGATACCAGACGAAGGCCCCGTCTTCTGTGATTCTTTTTATTTTTCCGAGCTCGTACCGTTCGCCGTTTCTGTAAATGATATATTCCCCTTCGTAGAATTCAGTCATATCACATCAGTCCTTCCTGTTTCAAATGGTTCCGGACCGTCTGGTCACTACACCGGCACTCATCCGCAATCTTCGCCACGCTCCAGCCGGCCTTATAGCAGGCGCAGATCTTTCCGTGATCGGCGGCATTCTTCGCCGGCTTCGGCTTCGGCTTCGGTTCCTCAACTGGTTCCTCAACTGGTTCCTCAACTGCTTTATTAACTATTTTTTCTGGATTCGGGTCTGCCAGTTCGCAAACAACGTACCCTGCGGCGTCAAACAGTTCCTGCAGCATCGTGAGTCCATTGATCGGCACCAGCATGTACGCCTCGCCTCCACGGGATACGGTTTCAATGGCTTTTTCCATTTTTATAAGCTTCATCTCTTAACTCCTTAATGCACCAGCTGCTGATCTTCCGCAGCAGCTCTCTGTATTCGATCAGACTGAAATCCTCCATCTGCGCTCGGTCCTTGATTTCCCGGGTGATCAGGTAGGCTAATCCTTCCATCTTATTCATTTCTCTGTCCACTCTTCACATGTGTCGGTGTACTTCACCCGCTTCTCTTTGAGCGAACACCATCCGCTCTTGTACGACGGACGACAGCTTATGCAGTTCTTACAGATTTCCTTTTTGCTCATTAGATGATCTCCTCTCCGCGCCGGTTGATGTTGGTCTCCCATCCCCGGGCTATCCGCGCATTCAGATATTCGCGCTGCTTATCCAGCAGCTGGATCTCCTCGATCAGACCCTCTATGCCGTATTTCTCCATGGTCTCCACGTCCTGCCGGCTGAGTGCGTAATAATATCCGGTCATCCGCTGGATCTCTTCCGCGACTTCATCGATTGTCACATAATCCCTATACAGACTGTCCTGATAATCCAACACATGTTCCACCCAGCGATTCATCCGTACTTTCCCGAATCCGAAATAATCATGCAGAATAATGCATCCCACAGACATCAGCATGATAAAGGCCTCTTCCACGGCCAGAGGCAGCATATACTTGGCGTATGCCTTCTCAATATCGCCCCGGATCAGATCCCACTCCCGGCGGACCGCCAGATCGGCCTTCTGCTTCGGGTTCCGTTTCCCGGCCTTTGCCCCCTTGCCCATATCAGCCTCCGATCCTCTGCAGGTTCCGCTTCATTTTGTGGTGGCGCATGTCGGTCATTTCCGCATCCGTGATACTTAACCCGACGCGGATCACGTCCATGCAGATCATCACGTCCACCATTTCCTCGATCACGGCCTGCCGGCTCGCATCATCTCCGCGCATGTATTCCTTGACCGCGGCCTGCGTCAGCTCCCCGCACTCCTCGCACAGCTTGAGCACGTTCCCGGCCCGGTCCTTCGACGCTTCCAGCTTTTCGATGTCTGTCATTTCTTTCCTCCGTAAATGTATTCCAGTGCCTGCTCTGCGGTCAGATACCCCTGCGGGTCCCGCAGTCCGAACCCGGCGACTTCCACGCGGTCCTTGAACGCGCCGTAACTGGTAAGATGCTGGACGACGCTGCCGCCATGCCTTCCCTGGCCTCTGACCCGTATCTGCCAGCCGTCGAAAAACCGGGTAAGCGTGTGCGGGACCCCGACCTTAGTCAGCAGCTTGTCCAGCCGCAGGATCTCCTGATATTGCCAGTAGGCGTCCCGCTCCTCGAGCCGGTGCATCAGGGAATCATATTTGAGTATGTTCATTTCCTAATCCTTTTAATCCTTAGTAAAGTAGTCTCCGACCCATCCGTCCGCACCAAGCGGCAGGCCCGGCGCCCATGCAATCGGCCTCGCCATGATCCGCACCACCTGGTCGAGCATTTCCCCATCCGGGGCGTATGGCTTCCTATCAATGATTACTTCGTCGTGCACGTGGAAGACGATCGGAAAGCCCGCAGCCTCCAGCCGCTCAATCGCTTCCGCCAGTGCGTCCCTGGCGATGGCCTGGGTGACGTTTTCGACGAGTTTTCCGCCGTAGGTCTCAAGCCTCGCCCATTTCTTCTGATCATTGACCCCCATGTAGGTGATGGATTGCCCGCCGAAGCGGTTCTCTCCGATCTGCGGGTCCACATAATACAGCTTCCGCCCGGACGGCAATTCGATGCTCATGACGGTCACGTCCTGCGCCGGGTCGTATTCTCTGGCGAGCACCACGCACTGTACTCGGCGGGACCCGCCGTTCTGGATGACTTCGATCGCGGCCTGATTCATCTCCCACCAGAGTGCCCGGATCCTCGCATTCCGGTCTCTCCAGAGCTCCACGATGGACGGCAGCTCCTCTGCATCAAGACCCATGTCAAGCGCGCCCATGCTGACGAGCGCATTGACCGAGCCCTGATACCCGAGCGCCAGCTCCGCGACTTTGCCCTTGGCCCGCAGCGCATATTCCGGATTGCCCTTCTTAATCTTTTCAATCGGCACGCCGAACATCTGGGACGCCGAGGCTTCGTATATCTTTCCGTGCGTCCGAAATACTTCCAGCCGCCATTCTTCGCCGGCAAACCACGACAGTACCCGCGCCTCGATGGCGGAGAAGTCCGCGTCCACCAGCCGGTGTCCGGGACTCGCCACGAAGGCCGTCCGGATCAGCTGGGACAGGGTGTCCGGTACGTTGCCGTAGATCAGCCGGAGCGCGTCGGTCTTCCCGTCCCGCACCAGCTGCCGGGCGAGGTTGATGGCCTGCGTGTATGTCCGCGGCAGGTTCTGGACCTGCACCAGACGGCCGGCCCATCGGCCTGACCTGCTGGCGCCGTAGAACTGCAGCAGCCCCCGGACCCGTCCGTCCGGACAGACGCAGGTGTCAACGGCTGCGTACTTCTTGACGGAAGTTTTTCCGAGTTCCTTCCGGATTTCCAGCGCCCGCCGGACCGGTGCGGTCAGATCATCTCGCTCCAGCAGCTTTGCCACGGTGTCCTTCCGCAGGTCGGATACCTCTGCACCGTGCTCCCCGAGCCATCCGGTCAGCTGGGAAACGCTGTTTGGATTGCCCAGCCCTGTGATCTCTTGCGCCTCATTGATCAGATCCGCGCGGACTTCCCCGTCGATCGCGAGCGCCCCGCGCACCAGATCCATGTCCACGGCCACGCCGCGGGTGTTGATCCTGAGGTCCGTCTCCCACTGACTCTGCACTGCATCCGGCACCGGGAAGGCAGACAGCCGGCGCTCGATTTCCATCTCCGTGACCACGTCCCGCCGGCAGTACTCCTTGAACAGTTCCCACTTGTCCGGGTCGTGCTGCGGAAGGTTCCGCAGCCGTCCGCCGTTGCTCTTGGTCGGCTTGCACGGCTGGCAGAAATACCGAATCAACGCTTTGCCGGTGTTCAGCTTCTGCTTGTCTTCCGGCAGGCCCAGCGCCTTCCCGGTCGCCTCGAGGCCAGCCGTGTATCCGCAGTACAGGCCGTGCATCATCGTGCAGCGCCACTGCGCCGGATCCATCGGCCCGTACACTTTGGACAGGCACCCGATTTCAAACGATGCATTGTAGGCATGTTTGATCACGGAAGGATCATACAGCGCGGACCGGATCTCCGGCGGCAGCTCCCCGCCCTGGGCGAGGTCCACGATCTCCACCGGAGCCCCGTCCGCAGAGTAAGCAAACAGCAGGGTCTCGAAGGACGGGTCCGCCGTGTACCGGTACGCACCGGCCTTGCCGATCGGAATGTCGGAATAGGTCTCCACGTCGATACTCAAATGTTTCATTTGCTATCCCTCAAATAAAAGAGGACCACCTGCCCTGTGCGAGCGGGCGGCCCTCCCGTTTAATCAATTACAGCGGCTGACCGGTCAGCGGGTTGATCTGCGGAGCAGCCGGCGCGGTCACTCCGAGGCCCGCAGCGTCCTGTGCGAGGCTCGGGCCGCCGCTGAACGGCTCACCGTCTCTGGTCTTGAACACATTGTCCAGCGAGCACGCCACCGGATTGCCCTGGGACGGATTGTAGAAGGTCAGCGTCACTCTGGCATACATGCCGGAATAAATGTCCTGCGGCAGAAGCGGCACACTCGGATTGGTGATGTCACACACGCCCGGCTTTCTTCCGGAGCTCGCTGTGATTACCCAGCAGCCTTTACATTCGGCCCCGAACGGCTGGCCGCTTCTGCGGGTTCCGTCCCCGTCGTAGATCAGCGGGCTGATCATCTGCGGGCGGGCGCCCTTCCACTTATTCTTCACACCGGCCTCGTAGGCTGCAGCCATCGCGTCGTCGATCTGCTTCTTGGTCTCCGTGTCAGACTTCGGAATCAGGAGCGTCGCGGAGAACTTCGGTTTGGCGCCCGGTGTGTTCGGGTTGGCATAGGCCTCATTCAGGTGCACATAGCTCAGTCTTACTTCTCCGGTTGCTACTCTTCTTGGGTCGTTGTTGTACATGTGTTACCTCGCTTTCGGTTTGTCATGTGTATTTCCGTTTTGTGTCCGTCCAGGCCTTCAGGACCTTCTCGGACCGTTCATATTTGGCCTTCGTTTTCTTGAGATCGCTGGTCAGGTATTTGTTGCTGATCCGGATACTCTTGTTCTTTTCCTTCGGACCCTTATGCGGATCCGGCTCACGCCAGCCCTCCTGGAAGTCCTTCGACGCCTCTTCCCACCGACTCCAGCAGTCTTCGGACCACTCCGGGATATATGTGTCGAGGATCCGGACTGTCTCCTCGTTTTCCGGGGGAAACGATACATTTTCACATAAGAGCCGGTAGAGTTTCTTCTGGGTATTGATAGACAGCTTCTCGAGTGCGATCGGCAGGATCAGCGTGACCACACCGGTCGGGTGCCGGATCTCTATAATCTGTTCTCTCATGGCAGGAGACCTGCTGCGTCCGCAGCCATCGAATTATAAGCGGGTCGCTTATCCGATGCCTCTGCCAGTGTCGGCTTGCCCGGCGGTTTCTCAATAAATGCCGCGCACTTCTCCGCGAATACCTTCTTGCCCATGAGCTTCTCGAGCTCGGTCAGTGACTTCGGCTTCCGGTCAAACAGCAGCGCGTCGTCGTATCCTTCTGCCTCGAAGACTTTCAGCGCCCCGTCGAGGTCGTTAAATCTCCGGACGCTTCGCCCTTCCACGACCTTCCATCCGGCGATCTCGCCGCCGTCGAGGATGGTCTTCAGCGCGTAGCCCTGCAGGTCGGACAGCCATGCGGACAGACCCGCCCCGCGCTTCAGCGCGTCCCCGACTTCCTCGTCGGACAGGGCGGTCGTCAGCTTCTGCTCCAGCGCCAGATAGTGGTCCGCTCTGGCCCGGCAGACGGCCCGGCCTTTGCACCACCGGCACCATTCCCCCGGAGCAAACGTCCCCGGACCCTCATATGCTTCCTTTGCGAGCGGCTGGATCTCAGCGCCCCACTGCAGCAGCTCCGCGGCGGTCATGGAATCCTCGGAAATGTCTTCCGTGATGCGCGGCTGCACGATTGCCATGGAGACCCGGCTGATCGTCGGATATGCGATCCGGTACCGCTCGAGCGCGCCCAGCGCATACAGCCGCATCTGAGGATTGCCCTCGGCCGATACCGCCACTCCGGCGCCGTGCTTATAGTCCGTGATGTGGAGCGCGTCTCCCCCGATCAGGACGCAGTCACAGCGGCCGAACCCCTGCGGAACGTAGGTCCCGATGTCCACACCGACTTCCAGCGCCAGGTGCGGCACGGCCGCAAACTCGGAGGCCTTCCGGAACAGATACTCGGCATAAAACTGCGCCGTCCTCTCCATTTCCGGACTGTACTGCTCCTTGGCCTGCAGCTTTTTCAGCCGGCTGTTAAAGGTCCGCGTCGTGACCTTGCTGAAAATCCGCCGGGCGAACAGCTCCGCAAACTCGTGGGCCAGTGTGCCCTCGGAGGCGTACACGCTGGCGGGCTCATCCGGGAACTGCGTCTCGTAGTTCGGCGCGGCCGTGCAGTGCAGCCACCGCTCCGCTGCGGATGGTGAGCACTTCGCGTGCGCTTTACTCATCGAACTTTCCCCCCAGTGCCTTCAGGTCTTCGGCGAAGGCGGCATAATTGGCCGGATCCAGCTCGTTGATGGCGGGCACGCCGTACTTCTGAATAGTCGCCGATACCTGGGCCATCTTATCCTTGCCCTGATCAATCAGGTCGGCCATGGCGCCGGCGATCATGTCCAGTGTGTAGACCGGACCTGCCGGCGCTGGAGCCTCAACCGCCTGCGGCTCTTCCTGCACCGGCTCCGGCTCCGGGGCCTTCTTCGCCAGTCCGATCAGCTCCGGATCCGGGGCCTTCTTCGCCGGTCCGATCAGCTCCGGATCCGGGAACTCGACTTCCACAGTCGCGTTCTTCTGCATCCACTGTGTCAGCTCATCCCAGCTGTCAAATTCTAATGTTACTTTCATGCTGTCTCCTTTCCTTCTGTCGACATCGGTCGTACAGAGCCACTGCTCTGTTCATCGCTTCCGTGATCCGGACGGTGTCCGTCTTCCGGGTCTTTGGGTCGTCGAGTGCCTTCGACAACAGCCAGACCACAGAGAGCAGCTGCGTCCGGGTCTCTTCGAGCGGCGGAGGATCCGGCTTCCCGATCGGATCATCTCCGCAGATTTTGATCATCTCGAAAGATGTCTGTCTTTTGATGGTGGTTATGCTTGCCATTTGCACCCCCTTTCTGTGGCTGCGCACATCTGCTCTGCGAAGGGCCCTGCTGCGTGGCGGCGGCCCTGACAGCCGTCCGCCCGCTGTGTGTAATTTGTTGCTGTACTCTGAAGACCATGTTCAATCCGTTATAATCACAGGGCCCCCGGCAGAACAGATGTGCTCCCCTATCACACCGCCCGGCGAGAGCCACGGCCAGATTACGGCTGAAAAAAAGTCAAAAGATCCGTCTCTCTTTACGGGGAACTTTTAGCGCTTGAACCTGATTCATTGGAGGGTCCCCGATTGGGGCCGTGACCCTCGCCGCGCGGTGTGATATAATATATGTGGTTATGTTTGTCAGCCTCACGGCTGCGCAGCCGGCCGGCCTCTTCCCGGGCCGGCCTTTTTATTTCAGAATATCCCGGAGCTGCCACGCGGAGACGCCGATCAGCGCCAGCAGCAGCACACTTTCTCCGCCGAAGCTGTTGTAACCCCGGACTACAGATCCGAAGCGGTACATTGCTTCGAACAGGATTACGGCCATTTCTACCAGAAGGACCCGGCGGGCCCACTTCATCCAGCGGGTGTCCTTCCGGCTCTGCCTGACCTCTGCATCCTTCGCGGCTTCCTGTTTCTCATCCTCGCCCTGGCACTTCCAGAACCAATCTTCCATTCTGATATCCTGATCCATCATGCTCATCCCTCCAGGCCGCGGATCATCAAATCCGCGACATCATTCAATAGATAATATTTACCTTCAAAGGCCGGAAGCCCGGCCAACTTCGACTTAGCAACCTGATGAGACACGCCCAGGAACCGAGCAAACTCCGCCGCCTTGATAACCATGGCGCCGTTCGTATATTGCTTCAGTGCCCGGATGAGTGTTTGCTTGTTTTCCATGCTGCTCACCTTCCATTGCTCACTTTTAGTGAGCGTCTTAACTAAAAAAAATATTTTGGACAGTCTGACCATAGAAATCCGCAATTTTCACTTTCATTTCATCGCGCGGGACCTTAATACCCGCCTCATACTTTGTATAAGAACTTAATGAAATATCAAGGGTTTTCGCGACTTCAGCCTGCGATTTCCCGGTTTTCATTCTTAGATCTTTTAACCTCTGAGCCATTTTCATTTTGTCCAAGGAATCACCTCCCTTCCACTCTTCGACCATTATATACTCACTCACGGTGAGTGTCAACACTATTAGTGAAACATTCTCATTGAATGCATTTCACTTTCGGTGTAATATATGTAAAGAAAGGATGGTATCGATAATGGAATTTAAGGACGTACTGAGATCGCTTCGTAGAGAACTGGGGATGTCACAAGTGAAATTAGCGGAAGAACTCGGTGTATCAAACAGCTTAATAGCCTCTTACGAAACAGGAGCGAGAAAGCCATCATTTGAATCATTAGAAGATATTGCAGATTATTTTAATGTCAGCTTAGATTATCTGACCGGAAAAGATGAAGGCAGTACATACTACCTCAACCCAGAAACAGCACATATGGCCCAGCAGATCTACGAAAACAAGGAACTCCGGGCCCTGTTTTCCGCCGCTCAGGATTCCAGCGCAGAAGACTTGAAAGTGGCTCACGATATGCTGCTGGCTCTGAAAAGAAAAGAACGTGGCGAATAATAATTTGGAGAAATCAATGACTGTTAACACACATTTATTAGACATGCCGGAGACCGTTTCAGAAGTGGTTACGAAAAATGAAGACGGCTCCTGTTCAGTATTCTTAAATGCACGGATGACCAGAGAAAAACAACGGGAATCTTACCTGCACGCTTTGGACCACATTAACAATGAAGATTTTGACTCCGGCTTATCCGTGCAGGAAATTGAAGCTCAATATAAAACAGATTAACAGGGGGAACCCATGAAAAAATATAAATTTGAGAAGTATTTCACAGTCGACGGAAAGCGATACGTCGTCCGGGCCGATACGGAACGGGAGCTGATTGAGAAGGAAATTAAAAAGCGGATGGATATTGAAGCCGGCACCACCCGGGTGGACTCTTCCATGCTCCTGAAGGACTGGGCCGCTCAGTGCGTGGAGACTTTCAAAACCAACCAGGGCGATATCACCCGGAAGAAATATTTAAACCGGATGAACAGCTGCATATTAAAACCGATCGGGAACATGAGGCTGAAAGATATCAAACTTATCCACTGCCAGCGGGTTCTCAATGAACAGGCAGGAAAATCGAAACGTCATATCAATGAAATCTATCAGATGATGCAGTTTTTATTCGGCAAAGCAGTGGCCAACGGCCTGCTTAAATCGAATCCAGCGGAACATGTGGTTAAGCCTGCGGGTTCTGTAGGCCACAGAAGGGCCCTCACGTCCTCTGAGAGACGTTATTTTATCGAAATAGGCCTGCAGGATAGGCGATACTATTATTACATGTTAATGCTCTTTTGCGGCTGTCGCCCGGTGGAGGCTGCGGGGGCCATGGGGAAGGATATTAAAATGCTGCCGAATGGATTGCCGGCGCTGCATATCAGAGGGACCAAAACGAAGAACGCGGACCGTACCGTACCGATCCCGCTGGAATTCTACGAAGTCATTCAGGACATTCCGGCAGACGAATTTATTGCCGTTACGGAAAGCGGCGGGCCGATCTCCCACACCAACCGCACGCGGATCTGGAACAGCTTCACCCGGCAGATCAATATCGCAATGGGATGTAAGACTTACCGTAATGCGCTGGTGCCGCCGTTCCCATTAGCCCCGGATCTCGTGCCTTACTGTCTCCGGCATGAATACTGCACCGATCTGGCCAGACGGGGCGTGGATATCCGGATCGCTCAGAAATTAATGGGCCATTCCGACATCCAGCTTACTGCGAACATTTACACCAACCTGAACAATGACGATATATCCAACGTCGCCGAATTCCTGGCTGAGGGTGTTGCACCGGGTGTTGCAGAAAAAGGTGCAAAAAGTAACAAAAATTTGCACTTAAAAGCGGTCGAAAAATAAAAAAAAAAGAACCGTCGGAACATTGAAATTCCAACGGTTTTAATATGGTGCTCGTGGGGAGACTCGAACTCCCGACGCACGGTTTAGGAACACGTACAGATGTTCAGCATTTCCAACGGTCCGCGCCCCGCGGTGTTGCAGTTGGTGTTGCGGTTTTATTTCTTCGCTGCGCGGTAGAGCATGAGTATCATTTCCTGCCGGGTTAAAGGTTTCTGCATCATCAGGCGGCCGTTTTGGTCGCCTTTTAAAATGCCTTCCTGTTTGGCCCACTTGATGGCCGCATCAAGGTCCTTCCAGTTGGACGGGTCTTCTTCCGCCAGCTGTTGATTCATAACTCTGTACATTTCATTGAACTGATCCTGTGTCACGATATCATCAACCTCCTTCGGTTCTTCCTCCGATACCGGCGCGGATCCGGAGCTGATCGCCGCCCGGAAGGTCAGCCATTTCGCATTATTTGTTCCGGTCATTCGGGCCGGGCAGCTCTTGCCGGATACGTCCCAGTGCCGGATGATCTGTTTGGCGTTCGGGCACACACTGCGGATATATGCTACCAGCTGCCGGACCGCTTCGGTCTGTGCGGCGGACGGATCACGGCTGGCATTGTCACAGAGCTCGATACTCACAGAGTTAGTATTCGTGCACTTCTTATATAGCGATCCGGCTCCGTTCTTCTGCGTAACGAAACCACCAACGGCATACGCGACCTTCTTCATTTGGATGGATTGATAAACGTCGCCATTCTGGGAAACGAAAAAATGTGCCCCGGCCGAGCGCGTGTTCCCATTATGGAAGAAATCGCAGTTGTTTTTCGCCGTGTCGTTATTGTTTCCGGTGTAGTGGATTACAATGTACTTCACGGCGCTGTATGCGCGTTCCCCGCCGTAGCTGATCGACTTCGCAGCGATATATGGGTAGTCAGACATTATTCGTCCACCTCCGGCAGGCCCGCCGCCACGGACGTCAGGATAGACAGGATCCCCGCCAGCACCGACGCAGACAGCACCTGCAGCCACGCCACGTCTTCCAGCACGACAGCTGTTCCCATCATGGCAACGGCAGTCTGACAGACTGTCTTGATACTTCTCACCGCCGCCGCCTTCCAGAACTTCTTACTCATGTTTATCACTTCCTATCATCTTCGAGATCGTCGAGTCTTTTCTCAATAGTCTTGATCTGCTGCTCTACGACAGGCATCCGGCGGGCGAAGTTATTGTGCTCGCGGACCTCTCGTGTCAGCTCGTCGATCTTGGTGTCTGTGACCGCCTGTGCAGTCTGCAGAGCATTGTTTGTTTTTTGGTTTGTGGCGATGATCGTGATCACGGTGCCGATTAACGACAATCCGCCTGTGATCACCGCTACAATAATTGCTTCGCCCATGATGCTGCCCCCCGGTGATTAAACTTGTGTTCCGTTGAACACGTGCCAGTTTCCCCACGTTGAATTTTGCTTCAGCAGTTTATACATCTTCGTGTTATCAGCAGTCGGATTCAGAATGATTGCCATATTGTTCGTGGTGGTTACGTAAAACGTCACCCATGCGTTGCCCGTAGTATACGGGAAATCTGAACCCGTGAAATTATACATGAACCGGAAGTGAACACCCTGGCTAAGGGTTTCCGCATAATCCTTTATATTGATCTGCTGTGATCCGCTGTTTACGTTGACCCTTCTTACATCAGGCTCATCAACACTTGCAACAAAGAAATGTGTCGAATATGTGCTGCTGTCAGCATACTCAAATCCGCTTGTGAATACGTACTTGATCTTAGCATTAGTCGTTGGAATTAATTCAAAACCATTCTTAAAAGGAACAATCCTGTATTTTGTGAAACTTGTTCCGATCATCTCTTTAATCTGCGCCACAAATGTAGTCATGAAACTCGTTGTGTTCATGTCAACAAAAGCATCTTCCAAGTAATCGCTTTCGCTGATCATGGCAAGCACATCATCAATGCTCCATGTGTTGTATGACCAGAAATTATAATTGCTCTTACAATACGGAATCGACCTTGCTATTCTTCGGTCAGAATAAGAAACAGTTCCTTTATACGAATACAAGTAACCCGAAATCGCATTAACAGATGATTTCGTGATGTGAATTATTACGTGCTCGTTCAGAGTCTGATATGTCGGAATTTCTCCGATCATGTGCATCTTGATTCTGTCCCAATAATGCGGAGCCCCGCCATGATATGTCATAGCCGTATTTCTGTTAAAGAAAGCTACATCGGGGCTGGCATTTGCGAAAAACGAATAATCACCATTCATATTCCAGTCGTGATGTGGGACTTTGAATACATCAACACGTCCGATGAACGATGCATTATTGTTCTGCGCCTTTTTCTCTACATCCCCGGTCAGCAGGATTGTTTTACCAAGGAATGTCACCTCAGTAATCAGCGAGAGATTGTTCAAAGACGCATTTGCATAAGCTGCAGTTGTCGTATCGCTCTCCTCGGAATAGTAGCCTGCCAAAAATAACGGGTTAGCATTTAAGAACCTCAACTGGCAATAATCCCACGGTTCAACCACCTGATTCTGTGTAGGAACAACGGAAGTCGCATTGAGAGCAGATATAATAGACTCATACTCAAAAACTGTCAGACCGCCTGACGGAAGCGGGATTAAAGAAGTATCCCAATCCATGCAACGATAAAACACTGTGTTTTCATCACAGTATGTGTTCGCAACATGTTCAAAACATCCTGTGTGATCCGTATGGAAATGAGTTGTAATTAAAATGTCAACGTGTGTAATGGATTTTGACGCCATGAACGCATCAATCGCATCATCTTGATCAGGAGAACCGGTGTCGCAGACTACAACTTTGTTGTTCGAAAAAACAATAACAGTCATATCTCCTGTTTCCGTTGTATCACTTAAACGCAACGAATATAAATCAGCATATTCATTGACAAGTTTTTCATCGGAAACAACGCCATCGGCAATCTTCGGCGTTGTCACGGCATTATTGGCAATCTTTGCCGTTGTGATTGATCCGTCCTGCACTGTCGTAGTCGCTTCCGGATGCTCATCGAGCCATGCGTTCACCGCTTCCTGCGTCTGTTCGTCTGTTGGCAGACCAACAGGGCTCCACTGGGTTCCATTCCCCGTATTTGCGGCGGTCAGGATATACCCCTGCGGTGCAGACTTGTCGAAATTCAATGATTCTCTTGCCTTGCTGTCCGTGATCTCGAAGACGTCCTCGTTCATCTTCAGTGTTTTCATTGGTATCATATTCGTCTCCTTACCATGCCGCCCAAACCCATGTTCTCGGCTGAATTGCACCTATATTTGTCCCGTTAGTAACAGTGCCGTGGATTGTAACCTCTGTACCGGAAAGGGTGACGTAGTTGTTGCTACTATTAGTTGAACTATAAACCGAACCGGATGTACCAGCATTGTTTGTTCCTGAAATTGTCCATCTACTGAAATCGCTTGCCAGAAGGTTGAACGTCTTATACCCGGGGTGAACAAGCGTTGCATCTGCTGGAAACATGCAAAAATAACTCGGCGTAATGCCTGTGTCAATCGTAAGCGTTTCTGTCTGCTCGACCACTGTGACAGACCCGGATGTGGCGGTTCCTCCCCCGCCGCTTTGAACATTAACAGTTATTTCAGCGTTGGCATAATCCGTCACGTCCTCTGTGGTCGTACCATTTTGGGTAATGGAAATCTGCTTTGTTCCGGTTGACGGATTCGGTACGTTGACATTTGCGGTTGCATAATTTGTAACGTCTGTCGTCCCGTTCTGCGTAATGTTGATCGTTCCGGTTGGAGTAACGCTCGGAACATTAACATCCGCGCTTGCATATTGCGTGACGTCCACTGTCCCGTTCTGCGTAATATTAATAGTTCCGGTGGATGGGTTTGGCACATTTACGGTTACACTGGAGTACCCGTCCAGATCGTCCGAACTCGCATAATAGGTATCGTTTTCGGTGATCGTTTTAGACCCTAATGTAGCACCGCCAAGCTCACTGATCGCTTCTGCCATTTCTGATGGTTTGTACGTGTCGGTTAAACCGTTCTTGTCCCGGATCGCGTCTGCAATGTCTTCAAGATAAGACTCTGACAGCATAACTTTTGACATAATCTTACCTCCTTAGAATTCCATCAAATCAGCGTCTGGGATAACATTTCTCGGCAGAATTTCTACGTTCCCCTGACCGTCGTGCACTACCCCGACGGTCAGCATCTGCAATACGTCCGGATGCGTGTTAATGTAGTCCAAGACGACTTGCTGAATTTCTCTGATCGCTGACTCACTGGTGATTGTGTCAGCATCCAGTGCGGCCCGGTGCACGTCCAGAACGAAGGTCGTTGTAATCATCCGCCCGGTGCTTTCCGTGATGGTGATTTCATACGGCTGCCGACCGGCCACCGCGGTCATCTGCTCCGTCAGTTGCACGGTAACGGATTTGTTGCTCGGATCGCAGGTGGCGTTAGCCGAGTAGCCATTGCCGTCCGACTTCGTACCGCGTACCGTGCATTCCGTGTATGCAGAAGAAATCTCAAAATCTCCGAACCGGGAGAATAATTCGAATACCAGACTTTCGCCTGTCTGGTACTGTTTTACATGTACTACCGCCGTGACTCCGCCCGGAACCACGTCCAGTCTGTGTGTTTGTGATATCATCTTATACCCCCTGAAACTATGATGTCGGAGAGTTTTGGTTTAAGTAATCCGATGCCCAAAGTTTGATATCTGTCCTTCAGGACGTCGTATTCAGTCTTTACGATCTTCCCGGAATACTGGATGCCCATAGGTGCATGGATGACGGTCAATTCATCACAGAGCCCGATCCGTGGGTGTTCTATGGATTGCCCGCCGTCTGTCTGCCATAAAGGCACGAATGACACGTCGATGTTAATTGTCTCCGTCTCCGTGGCGTTCGCATCGAGATATTTCTTTCCCTTGGCGATGACCTGTGCCTGTGACGGCTGGTCGGTGAACTCGCCCTGCTGGAAGTCCGAAGTCACGTCCAGCACGATGTTCCGGGCGTATGGCATAGCATTTGCCAGTGCGGGAACCGTAACCGGAGAGTCAGCGACTACCACCACATCCTGCGACTCGTCGCCGCTTCCGACGGTCCCCCGCCAGTAAGGTAAAACGCCGGTGAAAATGCCCTCATTGCTCGACTCGTAATTCATGCCGGTCAGGTCCTTGCCGTACCGGATCTTCAGCTTTGTATCTTCGCCGCGCTTCCCTTTGAGAGTCGCATTATACCAATCGTACTCCCATGTGCCGCCATACATATCCAGCAGGGATCCTTCCATGCCGCCCAGCACCGACTTCAGCGATGCCGGCTCGTCCAGATGGAAGATCGCCTTTGCAGCAATGTCCGTAGAGATCTGGAACGGATTGCTGCCGACTATCTTAGCCTTAACTGCGTTAATGGCTGCTCCGGCAGTGATGTATGAACTATTCGCCACCGGTTTCACCGGGATGAAATTCATCCTGTAGCTGATATGCTGTGCCAGTATTTCAATCGTACTGTCCAGCGTCTTCCGGATATTTACAATATCAAATGGCTGGGATCGTGTTGCCTTGTCGCTCGGACGTGCTAATATCTGGCACCCGAGATTGATGTCATCGAACCGCTCACCGTCCACCGGATAGGTCATAGACAACTCATAGATGCCGTTTCGCTCTTCCGTCACAACGCAATGCGTCGCTTCTGACATGCGGCCTAAACCATTGTTGTTGTACAGCTGCTCGCCTGGTGGAAACAAGATAGGAATCATAGCGTCCACCACCTCGGTACTATGATGAACCTTGGCATGGTTTCATTGTCGTGCATGAACCACGTGGTCACGCCCGGCTCCAGTACAGGAAGGTTTTCACCCAGCCACACGCCAGAATTGACGTTTACCATTTCGTCGTCTTCGTCATACTTGTATGCTTCGCCGGACTCGCAGTCGATATACAGCGGATTGCCCAGAGTGGATACCGAAGAATTGACGGTACCTGTGTCGATAATCTTTCTTTCTCTCACCTTTGTCGCATTCGTGACAGTCACAGAACTCAGCTGTACCCCGGTGGTCAGGATGTCAACGGTTTCCGATATCCCGACCGTGGTATACGTCTGCTGGCTGGTCTGTGAATTGGTGTAGTCGACGCGGATCTGCGCGGTCTTCGTCCATGATGCAGTAATTCCAGCTTGGAAGTTTATGTCCGGCCACTGCATCTTTACGGTGATTTGTCCGTTCTGCGCAATTTCCACTCCCGCTATAATCAGCCCGTAATCCAGAGTGGAGTTATCCGTATCCACCGAGATAGTGCCCGGCGTGGCGTTTGAGACAGTAAATGTGGCATACCACGTCGCATCTGTCTCCGCATAATCCCCGGTATTGAATGTGGTCTTCGTGAAAGGACTGTACAGAGTCTCCGCAGAATCGTTTTGCACCATTCCTAAAAAGATAATCTTGCCCAGCGTGTTGTCTTCGACCGTGATCCGCTTATCGTTCAGATCTAAATCGCCGTATCCGTAAATTTTGATCAACGGACTGGCCGGGAAATTCGTCTCGTTCTTAATGTTGAACGGGTTCTCATATTCCCGCTCTCCGGTTTTCAGATACCGCTGCGGCTTGCAGTCGAAGACCAGCTTGAAGCTGCCGGCCCGGTTGTACATGATCGGATCCACCTTAAAATCGGCCTTATAGCGCGCCAGCCGGAACTCTTCCGGGTGATAGGTATCGGACAGACGGAGATATCCGCGCTTTGACATGAGCGCCGCCCGAAACTGCGCCAGCCGGTCCCGGAATCGGCCGTCGTTCTTTCCGTCGTAGAAAACATTGTATTCTACTTCGATGTTTTCGAATGTGCCGTCATCCAGGAATAAAGTGCCATTTCTTCCGGGAACCGTGACGGTTTCCCCGCGGCGGGCCGGTGCGTCGAATGTCGCCTGTCCGTCGATATAAAAGCCGTATGTCTGACTGCTGATGTCATCGAACATTAAAGTATTTAATAACCCCATGCAGCCCTCCTTCTTCTCGCGTCGTCTACCAGACGCCGCTCAACTTCCGCAGCCAATTGTTTCACGTCCATGCCTTCATTGGCATAGACGTTGATGGTGATCTGGTCGCCGCCGGTGTCTGCGATAGCATCTAATTTCTGCCACAGCTTATTGAGCGGAACGACCGCTTCCGGACCGGCTTCACCAACGCCGATGATGGACGGTGCATCAAAGATACCGCCTTTTGCGTGCCAGCTGATTCCGTCAAAGTTTGGAATTTTGATTGAGCCCGCGATGGTCTCCCAGTGCCAGTTGATTTTCGGCAGCCTGATATTCGACAGAATGTTTCCAATCGAAATAGGGAACAGCCCTTTGATCTTTGCCACAAGTCCCCGCAGCGTCGACAGCGCGCTCTGGATCGGCTGCGTGATCGCCAGTTTAATGCTGTTCCATGTCGCTGATACGGTGTTCCGGAGTGCGTTGAATTTCTCCTGCACGCTGAGTCGGATATTGTCGACCTTCGTCTGGATTCCCAACTTCAGACCGTTCCAGATGTTCTCCGCGCCTGTTCTGAGCGCGTTGAAGCTGTTAATAACTCCTTCCTTCAGCTGGGCGAACCGCATGACAACGTGGTCTTTCATCGCCGTAAAAGTCGCCACAAAGTCCGTCTTAAACTGCGCGGCCCCTGCCTTGATATCGTCCCAGCTCGTATAGAGCTTGTATCCGATTGCTATCAGCGCAGCGATGACCGCGATCACAATCAGTACCGGACCGGCGATGGCTGCGAGTGACAGCCCGAATGTGGCTAACAGCCCCGTGATGGCACTGATAGCAAAAGCTATCTTGCCAAGGAACAGCAGCAGCGGCGCGATGACCGCGATGATTGCCGTGATCACAGCGATCACTGTTAAAAGCCGCGGGTCAAGCTTACTCAGCCACTCGGCCAGCTTCCCAACCAGACCGACGACTTTTTCCAGAGCCGGCGCCAGATAGCCTGCCAGCTGTGCGGAGACAGTAGCCAGTGCGGTCTGGCCTAATACCTTCATAGTGTCGAGCTGGTCATTAAACTGGTTCGCTTTGTCCAGTGTTTCCTGATCAACAAAATCAAGGTCGTATTTTTTCAGTGTGTCGGATACCCTCTTGAACGTTTCGCCCTGGTCTTCGATGAGTGGATTTAATTCCGCTGCGGACTTCCCGAACAACTGCTGTGCCAGCGCGTCCCGTTCGGTCTCGTTGCCCATCTGACCCAGTGCTTTGATGGTCTCCTGGAACACTTCCTCGTTGTCCCGGAGATTTCCGTTAGTGTCTACGACAGAGATGCCCAGCGCGCTGAACGCGTCAGCCGCCGCTCCGCTTCCGCTCTGCGCCGATGCCATGCTCTTGGTCAGCTTCTTACTGGATTTGGCAATAGCTTCTACGGACACGTCCACCAGATCAGCGGCGGCGCTGTACATCTGCAGCTTGTCCGTTCCGATGCCCGTGACCTTACTCAACGTGTTCAGATCGTCCGCCCATCGTCCTGCCTTGACAGCAGCCGCGCCCATCGCCGCGGTAGCCGCACCGGCAGCCATGGAAACACCGGTCATTGCCTGACCTGCCGCAGTCAGTTTGTTGCCCAGTGCCTTGAACTGTTCGGACACGGCCCGGAGCTTAACATTCCCGACCTGCTTCAGCTGAGCCTTGAAGGTCTTCAGCCTCGACTCGGTCTCAATGATCTCCCGCTGCAGCTTCCGGTACTCTTCGGAATTCTTATCCACCCCGGAAGCGTCCATATCCTTCTGGGCCTGTTTCAGGACGTCCAGCTTATCTTTGGTCTGTGTGATCTTCTGGCGGAGCAGGTCCTGTTTCTGGCGCCACAGATCAACGGACGTCGGATTGAACTTCAGCGCCTTATTGACGGCCTTCAGTTCCTTGTCGATGTCCTTAGTGCTCTTATTAACTTGTCTGAGTGCTGTCTGCAGCTTGGTGGTATCCCCGCGGAACTCCACCGTTATTCCGCGCACATCGCCCGCCATGATTCACACCCCTTTTCATCCAAAAAATGAATTAATATCCTTTTGCGTGGCCCGTCGCTTCCGGCCGCGCTTTTCTTCTCTCTTCTGGGCACGCTCGGCCCGCTTCTGCCGCTCGTTGTACGTGATGATAAAGTCCACCACCTGTCCGAGCGTCATCATATTCATGTCGTGCAGTGTCAGTCCGCGTTCGAGTCCTGCGTGGATGACGGTGTCGGTGTCAATATCGGCTGGATCCTCTCTTTCAGACTCGTCAGCCGTTCCCGGTTTTTTGCGCTTACCAGACCCTTAAAGATTATCTTGAACACCGCCGGCCCGATCACATCCACCGGGAATTCATCAAACTGCCGCACCCATGTGGTGGGTTCCGGAATGGCATCATCCGCGCATTTCGCCAGCGCCCACGTCAGATTGATGAAGTCCGCAAATTCCAAACCGTTCAGATGAATGTACGCGTTCATGAGCTCGTCGCCGTCCATCATCTCCGCCAGATCGCCGACAGTCAGATCACCGTTGCCGCGTTTTCTGAGCATACCGCCCAGAATATCCACAACGCCGGCCAGAAGCGGCATGAGTGTCGGGACAATGTCCTGCCCGAACTGGTTCCGGTAGATGAGCGCCCAGCCGATATTGTTGGACAGCTGGACGTCTTTGTCTCCGATTTTAATCGTTTTTTCCATTTCGCATGTCTCCTGGAATTACAAAAAAGCAGAGAGCCGGTTAAGGCTCTCCGCACGTTTTTTATTCGCTTTCGTCGTCCGACGCGATGGCCGGAGCGGTCGGCGCCGAGAACAGCGTATCGTATCCTGCATCCCCCGGTTTGAACGTCGCCATAGTCACGCCGGTGGCGTTGTCTCCGGTGCAGGTGACCGCGAGCGTCTCTGTTGCCGGTTCTTTGGATTCTTCAATTGTGTTGTACTCTCTGGTGATCGCACCGAGAGAACAGTTGTACAGAATCACCCGGCGGCTTTCCGCATCGCCCTCAACCTGGAAGGCGATGTACACGTTCGGCTTCATCGGGTTCTTGACGTTTGCCAGGCCGCCACTGGTGAGCTCTCTGTAGCCAAGGAACTGTGTCTTGAATGCATCATCATACATCGCAACCTCGAGATCCCCCTCGATGGATCCGCCGGAATAGCCGGACCAGTACGCGATGTTGTCGGCGTAGAAGTTATTGGACTCGCTCTGTTCCTCCGGCGAGAAGCTGACCGCACCCTTCTGGTGATACGGCGTGCCGAGCGTCACCGAATCGCCGGATACCGTATAGGTACCGACATGAAGCTGGCTGATACCAAATTCAACCTTATTAGCCATGGTATCTCCTTTCTAAACTTGATAGTAAATAACAAAGACGCCTTCATCTTCGATGAAAACGTCTTCTGTCTTGTCGTATAAGTATCCATTTTCGAGCAGCAGCTCTTCAATCCGGGCTTCTGCCGCTTCATTCTTTTGAGTAAAGTAATATTCGATCTGATACCGGTTCCGTCGCCAGTAGTGCGTGTCGTCCGCCTGGAAAGTGTCCTGCCCGCTGCCGATATAGACAATGTACGGCGGAGCCTTCGGCGCCCTCTCATCCCGGAAGTGAGAGTAAGCACACGGCAGCCCGGTTGCCTGCAGCGTTTCAAATATCGTCATAGGTTCGCCTCGATTTCCGCAAGCAGCTCTTCCTGTGCCGCGTCGGCTGCCGGCTTGATATGCGGATAAGCTGGGACTCGTCCGTAGGTTCCGTATTGGTTCCGGGACACATGTCCGTTTTCCAGCAGATGAGTCAGGCCGGGTCTCTTCCGGTTGTACACGATGCAGGTGTCCGCGTCTTCCTGTTTAACAGCCCATCCGGAAGCGTATTCCCCGGACTTCCGCGGCAATGTATTCCGGAGCGTTCGGGCCAGATTCCGGGCGACCTTCTTACACGCCTTCCGGGATGCATCTTGGACCTTGACCTGATACTCGTTCGTGATCTGCTGCATCTGTACAGTAATAGAGTCAGCCATGCACTCCCCCCCTGATCTGCTCGCCGGCGACAATCTCAAGTTCGTCGGATTCCATCCGGTAAGTCCGAAGGATATTCAGCCGGCGTTCCGTCCCGGTCCAGTCGGTGTATTTCAGTTCCGTTTCACCCTGATAGTCGCGGTAGTTGCTCAAAATGAACAGATATTCCGGGTGCAGGTCTGTTTGCGCGGCCTGATAAAACTCATTTCGGGAGACAGACCGGACGCGGCAGTAGACCTGCCGCTCCGTTGCTGTCTCGATCTGGTTGCCGTACCCGTCCTGTGTGAAAGTGAACGACAGCAGCTTGATCACATCATCCATTGTCGCCCACCTTCTCCCGGAACAGTCGGTTATTGAGCGCCCACCTGAGCATCCGAGGCATTGGTACATTTTCGGCGCGCTTACGCCACATCCACGCGGCGTACATCACCACGAGGTTGCCGTCCTCAACGGAATCCGTGATCGTGATGCCCTCGGTGGTGATGGCAGAGGCAGCACCTTCGAGGTACTGCCCCAGCCGAGTGTCATATGCGGTCGTGGTGATGCCCAGATCGATTTTCAGCATGCTAAGTTTCGTCTGTTCGTCCACGGGTTACTCCTTTCCCGGAATTTCACCCCGTCAATTATTCCGACTCTTCCGCGTTGGCGGCATCCGGCGCGAAGGTCATGGCCGCGGTCGGAGTGGTGTTGTTGATTCCGATTGCTACGAAACCTTCCGCGATAGCCGGCTGGCCGTCATATCTCGCAGTGCCTTTAAATACAGTCTGATCCTGCAGGAAGCGAACGTGTTCAGAAGTCGCAAACTTCTTGCCCGCTCTTTCAGCCAGCAGATACAGGTCGAAGTAACCGCCGATGATTACATTGTCCGGGATGAAGTCCAGAACTTCGATCGCACCGCCCACGACCGGCATCACGCCATTTACACCGGATACGATAGCACCGCCGGCGTCAACGACCATAGCTTCCGCCACCAGTGCGGTGTAGGTGGTTTCATTCATGACCCAGACCTTAGTGCCGCGGCTGTAAATGGACTTAGCCGCGCCGAAGTCTTTCACGATCTCTGCAAACAGCTTAGCGCCGGTAGAATTGGCTGCCGTGATGCTCTTAATATTAGTGGTGTGCAGGTCAGCCCACGTTCTCGCAGTAGCCGGATAGTCAGCCGGAGCGGAAGTCTGGGCCAGTCTGGTAACAACACCCAGCGGCATTCTGGTGCCGGTGCCGTACAGGATCGCCTTATCCAGTGCGAGTCCGATAGCCTGACCGATCGCAGTTACCAGTTCCGTAGCCAGCGCCACGTCGGAGTCTTCCAGATTGGCGTTGCATACTGCGAAGTAGCCGCCAACCTTCCAGCAGTCGAGCTCCACATCGTTGAATGCCAGATCGAGTTCGTTCAGGTTAGCGCAGCAGTCTGTCCACACCGCTTCCGGGATGGTGCCCATGACCACCGCTCTGCCTTCCCCGGTGATCGGTCTGACATTGACATGCTTGTACAGCTTAGAGTAGTCCATGATGTTTTCGCGCAGCAGGCCCAGGAACACTTCCGGGATAGTCAGGCCGACATTGGTCAGCGCTCTCTTTTCCTCGATGCAGGATCTGATTTCGCCCAGGTAATTCTGGACATCATCGCGGGCGAAGAATGCATCTCTCTCCTGGTTGGACATGCGGAAGAATTTTCTCGTTTCCATAGTCTTAAATTCCTTTCTTTCTTCTTTCACTTCAACCGGTTCCGGGTCTGCCGGTTCCTGTGTTTTTTCGAGCTCATCGAGTTCAGCTTCCAGTGCTCTAATCTGTTCTTCGAGATCGGCCTTGGCCTGCTCGTGACCCTTCAGGTCGGACTCGTACTCGGTAATAGCTTCTTCGACCGCCGTTCTTTCTTCGTCGGTCGTAACTTCCTCGATGGACTGCTCCAGTTCCGCGTTTCTGGACTCGAATTCCGCGTCCTGATCACGGAGCGTCTGGAGCGCTTTCCGTTTATTGTCGAGGTCTTTTTTAAGCATCAGTGCTCTTAATGCCATAACCCTTTCCTTTCGCTTTCCGTTGCAAACTATTCTGTGACATCTGTTGCCGGGTAAAAGTCGCCCGTAACGGAATCTTCTGTTACTTCAACCACGGCACCAAATCTCGAATATGTAAATGCGTCGTTGTCGAGCATAACATCAATAACTAAAACTGCGAACGTGATTTTTCCGTCCTCTTGCTTAACATAAGAGGCAAACTGCGAACCAAATGACGGCGTGGCAACTTTTGAATTAAACCACACTCTGAAAACACTATCATTTTCTATTGCTGCTTCCAGTTCGTCATAGGTTCGGTTGCATGTAAAATAAGAAGCCCCGCCGCTTTCCGTAGTGGCAACCGAAAGCTCGACATCAAAATAATTTCCGCCACCGGAGCCACCACCGGAGCCACCACCGGAGCTGTCTGCATCATGCGGGCCGAGATAATCTGTTGCCCAATGTCCTAATGCCATTTATTTATCTCCTTTCGCTAATCTGCTTTTCTGTTCGGTCTTCCAGAGCTCCAGAGACCGTCTTTCAATCTCTGCCTTCTGGGCCGACCGTGCCGAAATATTAGTTTCCTGATAAGCAGGAAACGTCACAACAGAACATTCGTACAATTTAACTTTCTTGATTGTCCAATGGACGCTTCCATCTTCCCGAATTTCGGATTCTTCGTCTAAGATGTCAAAGCCAAAGCTCGCCTGATCGACGTCCCCCCGGTCCACCCGTGCGAGTGTGTTCATAGCGTCCTGATCGTTCGGATTGACCAGAGCGCGGCCCCACAGCCCGCGGGATGTAATCGAGAGCTCGAATGTGTTCGCGGTCGTCCGACCTAAAACGAGCCTTGTATCGTGATCGGTTAAACACCGAATGTCTCCGTTAATTGTGTCATCAAAGGCATGCGGGTCCACAGACTCACTCATGCCCGGCGCGATGTTGTAGTCCGAGCCGAAGACGGCAAACAGCCCTTCGATGTAGCGGTTGCCGTTTTCTTCTGTCGCTCTGAATTCCGTCGGCAGACATCTAACCTGTCTGCTCCCGATGTACGGTCTATTAATCATCTCTTTCCCCTTTCAGTCCGCATTTCGCAGCGGCGTCTGTCTGGTAATATTTCATGCTTATCTGGCAGAACCGAAGAAACAGGCACGGCATGTCCGTGTGCTTACACACCAGCTTATGCCGGTCGCCTTCGACCCTGCAGTCGTTACATAAGAGCGCCATTATTCGTCCCCCTGAATCAGTTTCTTCTGATCACCCAGTCGGTCAGTAGGTAAATAATTCTCAAGCATAACAAGCTCGTCCAAACCTTCCCGCGGGCTCATGCCAATCTGGTCTCTGACTTCGTTGCCGTCGACCACGCCCTGCTTCCTCAGCTCGCCGAAGACAGATGCGATGGTCTGCAGGTCCCAATCCATGAGCGACCGGATATTAAACTTCAGATACCAGTTCGGGCTGATAATCAGCTTTTTGGTCAGCTCCTGCTCGATCTCCTGCGCGATAATCCTGACTGTTCCGGAGACGAAGGCGTTCCATGCCTTCTGGTCGTATTCACCGACGCCGACTAAAAACGGCGGCACACCCAGCACGGCCGCGACGGTGCGCTTGTCAATTTCCACGGAATCGGAAATGGCAAGGTCGGCCAGACTAAGCGGCCGAATCTGTTCCACGTCGAACTGCTCCGCCGGAATCAGCCACGGCTCCCCGACGTCCGCGCTCTTGACGTAGCTGTCTAATAATTTCTGGCGGCCTTCCGGAGAAGAGAACTCGTCAATCATGCTGTCAACTTTCACGATAATCGACGGCTTCCATTTGGACGACATAAACGCCTTCTTAGTCTCTCCGGCCTGCTTGAGATTTGTCGTGATGTCCTTCAGGACCACCTGCGTGCCCTTGCCCATCCACGGATAAGTTTTATCCGGGTTATCGACAAAGTGCAGCAGATCATTCGGGTGATACACCCGCCCGCCAATCTGGATCCGGTAGTCCTTGCCGTCTGTGGACGGCAGAAAAGTAACCTGCGACGCCGGGATCGGGTGCAGGTTCTGAATGGTACCCTTCCATGTAGTGACCGTCACCACCGAATTGCCTTTTCCATACAGCAGCAGGTTCATGACAATGGCTTCCATCCATGTGCGTCTGGTCATCCGGTTGTTCGGTTCAATGTCAATCTTTCGTGACAGCTCGTTAAATATCCGAACATCCCCGCTCTCCCCGTTGGACATGAGCATGATCGGCATGGAACTGATCAACTGCGCAATTTTGCGGCAGGCCGTGAACACTTCCGGATTGTCCGCCATGGAGGTGTACCCCGGACACGAGATGCAGCCGTCTTCCGGGTCCACCACCAGAAGTCCGATGGAGCTGTCGCTCCGTTTGTTTCGGACGTTGATATTACCTATCTTGTAGCTTGGTTTTAAAAAATCTAATATGCTCATTTAGACCCCCACCACTCGCGCGCCTTCTCGCGCCGTTCCATATTCTCCAGAAGTTGAACAGTCCCGAAAACGGACGCGTCAAACAGGTCGATTCTTAATTCATGCGATATCTTTTCATACTGGACCATGTCGTCCGTCTTCTCGACGGCCTTAACATTCTGGACGCAGTATTCGTACGCGTCGGAATGCATATAATAAAGGGCCCCGTTCTTGGCCATCTTCTCAATGTACCGGAAGCCCTGTGATTTCACATAGTAATATTGCGGCTGGTCGACCACGTTGAAGCGCGCCGCCTTCATGCCCAGGTAAAACTCCCGGGCAAACTTCTTATCCTGCCCGACGACCTTGATCTTAAAGCCTTTGGTCCGCATGTCCTTGAACCAGTCGATGACGTCCGCCTCGTTGACCGTTTCCGAATTACAGAGAGTCAGCCAGCCGTCATCCTGCCACCCAAACAGCGGAATGTTGTCCTGGTCGGCTTTCCGGGCGGCCTGTGTGACCGGGAAAAAGGCGTGGGTGATAATAATCAGCGTGTCCTTATACTTCCCGACCAGCGCCGCGGCCGTAAGGTCAAACACCCGGGACAGGTCCGCGCCGCCGTACCACTGGATCGGCAGCTTGACCAGCTCGTCCATCGTCCAGTTGTATTTGTTATCGGATGCCCTGAACTCGTCAATATCGAAATAGGCTTTGACGGCGGTCGTGTAAATGTTCAGGCTCTTGGCAAAGAACTCTTTGCGCTTCTGCGGATCGTTCTGGGCCTCGATTGCATCATTCATTAACTCATCCGGACTGACCGTCACGCCGTAGGACAGGTTTGCTTTCTCGTGCTGCTCTGCATTCGTGTAATCTACGTTGCCCGCATTGTCTCGGTCCGCCCTCGAGATCATAACAAACATCGAGTCATTCTTGACCGTGCCGTTCACTATCTTCACACAGTATTCCATGTGCCGATAGCCGAAACTGTTCGCGTTATCACCAGCTGTCGTGATGCCGATGATCAGCTTGTTTCGGTACGACTTCTGTGCGTCCTTGAACAGCGTGTACTGTTTTGCCTTCTTATACGCAGCCACTTCATCCGCAATGGCAAAGTTGCAGTTGAAGGAATCCTGACTATCTGGATTCGATGCCAGTGCGATGATGTTTAAAAAACCGTCCGGCTTGCCCTCTTCATCGTGGAAGGTATATTCGATACTGTGATTGAAGGAGTTGTCAAGGATCCTCACATCGGGATCCTTGTCCAGTTTCTTATACTGCAAATTGAATTTCAGGAAGTTAAAAGCCTCCATAGTCTGTTTAAGCGCGGCCGCTACTATAT
>JAEIGA010001801.1_pt1 | contig 33956 bp, 31 predicted proteins | sample 9270691 | NCBI WGS metagenome assembly JAEIGA01 (sample SAMN17057246, study PRJNA624740) | gut metagenome | biome: biome; isolation source: fecal sample | host: Bos grunniens | place: China: Xizang | collected 2019 | reverse complement strand
GAGAAATGGTATTCATCATTTGTCTTTTCCAAACCTTCGGAAGAAATAACATACGAATTAGGAATTACATTTGGCACATTAGCAATTACTTGATTATGTCCGCTACACACTCCATCACGACGAGTTTCACCAACTAACAAAGGAACTTCTTCGCCTTTCAAATTTAAGTCTGAAAGCATATTCTCATAAATTGCTTTAAGACGATTCGGCCAATTTTGTTGCATATTATTAGTCTCACCTTGATGAACAAGAATACCTTTGATTACACCATCATTCTGTGCAATCTTTGCCATATCAATAATTCGTTTATAGCAGTTGTAATCATACTCTTTTGCCCAATTTTTTAACCAATCTGCAGCCGTATTGATATAGGATTGATAACCATCTTGTTCAAATAACTGAATATCAGCGCCTCCAACTGCCACAACAATAACACCTACTCTAATATTCTCATCTAACTTTTCTACCAAGGTTCTTCCAAAATAATCTGCTGGAGATAATCCGGTGTTACATCTCGCCAAAGGAGGAACAGCTGTGTACCATTTACCCATTTCACGACTACCATTGCAACTTACTGTTGCCATCATCTTGAAACGTTCGTTAACATTTACTTTATCGGATTGCTCAACTTGACCTGCACCTTCCATATTCGATTGACCAAAACAGATATAAATATGAAAATTAGGGTCAGGTACAGAATAAAGATTCGCAACACCAAAAAAGAGAGTGAGAAAACACACCCCCCAAAATACTGTAATTTTTTTCATGGTTTTAAAACTTAAATTATGTAAAAACGTTGCGAATATACAAAAAAATAAAAAAAGTGCACCGAATCGGTACACTTTTTTTCATTTTAAGACGAAACACTCCTAATTATTCAGCAGAAATAGGATCTACAGAAACGTAAGAGCGATTATCTTTTTTCTTTCTAAAAACTACTGTTCCATCAATTAATGCAAATAATGTATGATCCTTTCCGATACCAACATTTTCACCCGGGTGGTGAACTGTACCACGTTGACGAACCAAAATATTACCTGCTTTCGCAAATTGACCTCCATACAATTTAACTCCGAGTCGCTTACTTGCTGACTCACGACCGTTCTTGGAACTACCAACACCTTTTTTGTGTGCCATTTTCTCTAATTTTTAAAGTTAAGCAACTACGTTATTAATTTTCAACTCTGTCATACATTGACGATGACCATTCTTTTTACGGTATCCTTTTCTTCTCTTCTTGTGGAAAACGATTACCTTGTCAGCCTTTACGTGAGAAACAACCTCTGCAGTTACTCTCGCACCCTCCACTACAGGAGAACCAACTACTACTTTTCCGTCATTGTCAATCAATAACACTTTGTCAAACTCAACAACAGAACCTCGTTCTGCGTCTAAACGATGAACATACAACTTTTGGTCTTTTTCAACCTTGAATTGTTGTCCTGCAATTTCTACAATAGCGTACATTTAATTATACTATTAAAGTTACTTCCGGTGGTGGACTTTCGCCACTTATTCGTACCACGTAGGAAAAATCGGATGCAAAAGTAAAACTTTTTTTTTATTTGGAGAAATTTTATTAAAAGAAATTCTAAAATTCCTATTTTTCATTTGGAATAGATCTATTTCGAATATTTCTGAATTCATTTTATTTATCTTGCTCCTATTCACTCAGTTACGATGCTCGCATCGCTCCTTTTTAAATATAAACAATCTAACTCAAATGCTCTTCAAAATCACCTCGACCTAATTGACAGAACCCATCTAAAATAACATTCAATATCGAACAAAAGTTAAATATATTACAATTACATCAAACAATTTAATGAGAAAAATTGACACTTACCATAAGATATGAACATACTTTTCTCCCCTTCTTCTCGCCCGGAATCAATTTTGGCAACTTCTCTATTGACTGCATCACATCTGCGGTACGCTCCGGATCCAATGGTCGCAACACCTTCTTCTCTACTACATTTCCATCAGCATCTACAAGAAGACGAATCATAAGTCGATGTGTTGTAATCAATGGATTTAAGTCTTGTGGATTTTTCATCCTTGTATTTATAAGATGATATAATTCCGGCATACCCCCGGGATACTCCGGATTTTTATCAAGAATAACCCAAACCGTATCACAAACAGAAACGCCTTCTATTACAAGAAATTCAGGCCCTCTATTCTTCTGAGCAAAACAGATTGTTCCAAATCCAAACAATCCAATTACCATTAATATTTTAAGTATTCTCATTTTCATAACACCTATTAATTAATTATTTATACTTATTGTTAATTATCGCAATATAAGAATAATTTACGAAAACCAAATGGCTTTATTCAAAATTATTAAGGTAAATTCTATAAATTAGGTCAAGATGATTTTGTTTTCGAAAAATCTTATCGCTTTAAGACAAAAACATGATCTACACTTTCAGGAATCTCGTCTTCACTATGCGTAACATAAATCAAACTTTTCCCCTCTTGTTCTGAATATCTATCAATTACTCTTCTTGCCAACGACTTATGATAAAAATCTAAACCATGTAAAGGTTCATCCAATATCAAAAGATCCGGATTTTTCACCATTGTCCTCGCCAACAACACCAAACGTTGCTCTCCTCCGGAAATTTTTAAAAACGAATGATCTTTCAAATAATCAATCTCTAATAGTTTCATCCACTCTAATGCCAACTCATTCTGTTCTTCACTGCAAGAACGAAACAACCCCATCGTATCAAATAAACCAGAAGCCACTATTTTTAGACATGGTTGATCCTCTCTAAAATAGAGATGCATCTCGGATGAAATGTATCCAATATGTTTCTTTATATCCCAAATACTTTCTCCTGTTCCTCTCTTCCGACCAAAAATTTCCAAATTCAACGAATATCCCTTGGGATTATCTGCAGCCAATAGACTTAATAACGTAGATTTCCCAGATCCATTTCTACCCAACAAAGCCCATTTTTCACCTCGTTTTACTTCCCAATTAAGATCAGAAAAAACCTTTATTCCATTGTAATCCACATTAATATTCTTCATTCGGAACAAATACTCAGATTCAGAATGATCTTTCCATAAAGGTTGTGGCAAATGTACATCCATCGCATCTGAGATAGTATTTTCAGTAAAATCATCAAGAGAATCAATGATCCGATACTTCAAACCATCTGCCAATAAAAATCGTTTTGCAACTTTGGGAATCTCTTTTTTTGCAGGCACAAGAAATATCATTGTCTGAAATTGAGATAACTCTTCAAAAAACAGTTCCAACTCCTCACGCATATTAACATCCAAACCAATAAAGGGATTATCAAAAACAACCACCTTAGGGCGAGATGCCAATGCTAAAAGAATCAACAATCGCCTCAACTCTCCGGACGAAAGCATTATTAATCGTTTGGAATAAAGAACATGCAAATGCAACTTTTTACATAACCAATAGAGATACGATTGTTCTACATTTACACTCGAAAGCAACTCTTCCACAGTAGGTGTTGTTTCATTTTCTAATGCATGAAAACGCTGTTGATAATACAAATTTCGATAATCAGACAAAAGGTAGGCCGACTCAAAAGAGACTTTTCTAATCAACTCTGTGGGGTATGATTTTTGAGTAGCACATTTTACCTCATCACTCCAAAACAAATATTCAATTTCCCCCTTACCTATAGCATACTTTCCACTCAAAAAATCTGCCAACAAAGTTTTTCCAGCCCCATTAATTCCTATTACGCACCACTGCTCACCTTTAGAAACATCCCAATCAACACCCTCCGGAAAACTTAATCCAAAAATACGAGGCTGTGCCTCTTTCATTCTTATCAGCACCTTTTTCTCCATCACCACTATCGTTTCATGGCACGATCCATACTTCGCTTATCATCTTTCTCTTTCAAAGAATCTCGCTTATCATATGCTTTTTTACCTTTGGCAACAGCTATTTCCATCTTAGCCAACCCTTTTTCGTTAATATACAACTTTGTTGGAACAATTGTAAAACCGGTATCTTTTGTTTGTCTTCGAATTTTCAACAACTCTTTTTTAGATAATAACAATTTACGATCTCTACGAGGCAAATGATTATTATAAGTCCCATAAAAGTACTCTGAAATATTCATGTTTTTCACCCATAGTTCGCCATTATTAAAGAAACAGAAAGTATCCACTAAACTCGCTTTCCCTAAACGAATCGACTTAATCTCCGTTCCAACTAACACAATACCTGCTTTGTAAAAATCAACTAATTCATAATCAAAAGAAGCCCTTTTATTACGAATCAAAATATTATTTTTCAGTTTATCCATATACTCTTCCTAAAAGAATGCATTACGAAATCAATTTTAACATCACCCACTCTATTCCCATTGGGATAAAATAGAGTAAAACTGTTGCTATTAAAGTAAAACGAACCGTTTGATCGCCCTTTAATTTATCAAATAAAACTATACCTCCCGTCCACACCAAATAAAAGGCATAAAAATTCAACAAATATAAAAAAATCAAATTTGGGAAAAGCAAAACCAATGCCTTTATACACCACATTAAAACAGACGAATAGGCAAAAAACGTGAAACATTTTTGCAAATTCCTCTCTATTTTAAAAAAGTGAGATGCCAATAACTCATTAAGAAATAATGACATCACAAAAAAACCTAAAAAATAGGCAGAAAAAAAGACCACAACATCTTGCATACATCTCAGAAAAAGAGTTACAAAATCCACGTGAACTTCTTGCAAAAAGCTACCAATAGACCCTAAAACAGCACAAACAATCACCATCAAAATCAAGGGTAAATAGAATTCTCTCCTCAATTTATTTCCATCTATATTTTCAGTTCTAATCTTCTCCCATGTTGGCTGAGGATAAAACAACAAGTCATAAATTCTTCTAAAAATTTGTTTTATCATAAATTATAAAATTTCTCCAATTCATCTCATCTACTATCGCTTTACAAAAAACGACAAAGAGAGATAAAAAGTTGTTTAATAAAAATTATAACAATTACAACGTGCAAAAGTACAATAATTTTCTTACTTTTGTTCGGAAAATATAATTTGATTGATATGGCAGAAAATAAAAAGGTAGGTATTGGCATAAAAATACTAATAGGTTTATGGATTTTATTCTTTATTGGAATAGCATCTATCTTTATTCTATTTAAATCAATAAACGATGGAAAAATCGGATATCTTCCACCTATTGAGGAGTTACAGAATCCTAAAAATAAATTTGCATCAGAGATTTATTCTAGTGATGGGAAGGTTTTAGGTCGTTATTTTCAAAGTCAGGAAAATCGCGTATATACGCCCTACAAAGATTTGTCTCCACACCTAATTGATGCGTTGATTGCTACTGAAGACATTCGCTATTACGAGCACTCAGGAATTGATGAAAAAGCTTTAGCCCGAGTTGGTGTAAAAACTCTTCTCATGGGACAAAGCACCGGTGGTGGTAGTACTATTACCCAACAGTTAGCAAAGCTATTGTTTACACCAACTGCAAAAACAAAATGGGAACGTGTTTACCAAAAATTAACCGAGTGGGTGATTGCTACAAAACTTGAAAAATATTACACGAAAGATGAAATCATCACAATGTACTTCAATAAATTTGACTTTTTAAATAATGCTGTAGGTATCAAATCTGCAACACAAATTTACTTCAACAAAGCGCCTAATGAGTTGAATATTGAGGAAGCTGCTTTGTTGGTGGGAATGTTGCAAAACCCAACTCGTTACAACCCGGTCAGACAAAAAACCAAAGAGGCTAGTAAAAATCGTCGTAATATCGTTCTTTCACAAATGGCTGTAAATGGTAAGATTAGTGAGGCTGAGTGTGATTCTCTTTCTGCCTTGGATATCACATTAAACTACCAGAAAGTTGATCATAAATTGGGATTAGCGCCCTATTTCCGTGAATATCTTAGAAAAATAATGACAGCCAAAAAACCGGAACGAAGTAAATATCCTAAATGGATGAATCAAAAATATTATGAAGATTCATTGGCGTGGGAAACTGATCCTCTATATGGTTGGTGTCATAAAAACACAAAACCGGATGGTTCATCCTATAATTTATACGTTGATGGATTAAAAATCTACACCACGTTGGATTCTCGTATGCAACAGTATGCTGAAGAGTCTGTTGAAGAGTATTTAGGAGGATACCTACAACCATTATTCTTCAAAGAAAAAAGTGGTTTAAAGAACAAAAAAGCACCATTCTCCAATAAATCAACGCAAGCTCAGGTTGACTCAATTTTATCTAAAGCAATGAGATTAACCGATCGTTATCGACACATGAAGAGAGAGGGCAAAAGTGATGCTGAGATAAAAGAGGCATTTAATACACCTGTTCCAATGCAAGTTTTTGATTGGGAAGAAGGAAATAAGGATACGGTGCTGACTCCAATGGATTCAATTCGCTATCAGAAATTCTTCTTGCGCTCAGGTATGATGTCTATAGACCCTAGAAATGGTCATGTAAAAGCATACGTTGGTGGTCCGAACTTCAATTATTTCCAATATGACATGGTAACAGTTGGAAGACGTCAAGTAGGATCCACTATTAAACCTTATCTATATGCATTAGCAATGGAAGAGGGTATGTCTCCTTGCGATGAGGTTCCAAATATTCAACCGCAAGTTTTACTTCCTTCCGGGGAGATTTGGGAACCAAGAAATGTTCCTTACGGAGAGGCAGGGAAAGAAGAGATTGGCAAGATGATTACACTAAAAAGAGCTTTACAAACTTCAAACAATTGGATTTCAGCTTACTTGATAAAACAATTACAGCCGGAAAGTTTTGCTAAAATATTACACTCTTTCGGTCTAAAAAACCACATTGACCCGGTACCGGCATTATGCTTGGGTATTGCAGATGTGTCGATTTGTGAAATGGCATCTGCCTACACTGCATTTGCCAATAAAGGGATTCATATTGAGCCATTGTTTGTAACTCGCATTGAGGATAATAACGGAAATGTAATCTCGACATTTGTTCCTCGTATGAATGAAATATTGAGTGAAGAAACAGCATCAAAAATGACAACAATGTTGCAAGGTGTTATTAATGGCGGAACAGGATTGAGACTTAGAACAAGACGTTATGATTATAGTTTAGGATGGGAAACTCCTATCGCAGGAAAAACCGGTACCACTCAGAATAATTCAGACGGATGGTTTATTGCCTACGTTCCGAGTCTGATTACCGGAGTTTGGGTAGGAGGAGAAGACCGCGACATCCATTTTGATAATCTAAGAAATGGACAGGGATCTGCAACAGCCTTACCTATATGGGGAAAATTCATGAACAAAGTATATAATGACTCAACATTGGGGTATTCAAGAACAGAACAGTTTGTTTTGAATAATAAATATGATTGTCCTAAAGGCTCAGGAGAGATAGCAATTGAAAGTGAAGAGTCTGAAATGATTTTATTCGATTAAACGATGAAAATAGCAGAGAGAGTTTTGAATAATATGGGAGTATTAGGGCAATGGAGCAAACACGCCCATGGCTATTTTATGTTTCCCAAGTTGGAGGGCGAATTAGGTCCAAGGATGACATTCAGGGGAAAAAATGTATTAAATTGGAGTATCAATAATTATTACGGATTAGCCAATAACCCCGAAATTAAACAATTAGATATCGAATTAGCAACTCTATACGGGTTTTCCACTCCTATGGGATCTCGAATGATGACCGGCCAGACCATTCTTCATGAAGAGTTGGAAAGTAAAATTTCTGAGTTTGTTCAAATGGAGGATGCGTTTGTCTTGAATTCCTTTTATCAGGGGATGATTTCAACAATCGATTCTCTTTGTACAAACAATGATGCTGTTGTGTATAGTCACGATGTTCATTCGAGTATTAAAGATGGAATTCGTCTTCATTCCAACAGAAGATTTATCTATACAAAGCATGATATTGCAGATATCGAGGAACAGGTAAAAAAAGCTTGTGCTGTTGCGGAGGAAAACAATGGTGGTGTCCTCTTCGTTACAGAAGGTGTTATTGGTGTTACAGGCGAATTTTCTCCATTGGATAAGATTGTTAAGTTAAAAGAAAAATACAACTTCTTACTATTGGTTGAAGATGCTCATGGATTTTGTACGATAGGTCCTAATCGAATAGGTGTAGCAGATTATTTTGGTGTTCAAAATAAGATTGATTTGATGGTGGGAACCTTTGGAAAGGCAATGAGTATATCAGGAGGATTTATTGCAGGAAGTGAAGATTTAATCAACTACTTACGCTACAACATGCGATCACAAACGTTCTCAGAGGCTCTTCCGTCAATTCTTACTGCAAGCGCTATCAACCGATTAGAATATATTAAAGATCATCCGGAACTGCAAAGTCAGCTTTGGACAATTACCAAAGCTTTGCAAAAGGGATTGCGCGAAGCGGGATTGGAAATCGGTAAAACAGAATCAATGGTAACACCTGTCTATATGAATATGGAAAATATTCAAGAGGCAATCATGATGATGATGGATTTACGTGAGACGTATGGGATTTTTTGCGTAAATATTGTTTATCCATACATTGATGAGGGTAAAATAATGATTCGCTTAATTCCGACAGCAATGCACACACTAGAGGATGTAAATTATACCATTGATGCGCTAAAAAACATCGCAAATAATGCAAATGCCGGAAAATACAAAAACAATGAGTCACTAGAATTAAATGCAAAATCAGACAACGAAGAAGATGGAGAAGAATCAAATGACGACTGAAGATAAAAAATTCATGAGAAAAGCTATTGCAATCTCAAAGAAAAGCATTGAAAATGGTGGAGGACCTTTTGGTGCCGTGATTGTAAAAGATGGAAAAATTGTTGCAAGTTCTAATAATAAGGTTACTTTAAACAACGACCCAACTGCACATGCTGAGGTGATGGCTATTAGAAAAGCTTGTAAAAAATTAAATACGTTTGATTTATCCGGTTGTACTTTATATGCATCGTGTGAACCATGCCCGATGTGCCTTTCTGCTATGTATTGGGCACATATAGATAAGTACTTCTACGCAAACCAAAAAGAGGACGCCAAAGCAATTGATTTTGATGATAATTTTATCTACGAAGAATTAGATAAAACACCGGATAAAAGAGATATGCCACGAACTCAAATTCTTAGAGATGAGGCTTTGGAGGCATTTGAAATATGGAAAAATAAAGTGGATAAAATAGAATACTAACTCTTAATTTGTAATAAGCAATGAAAAAGATAATATTATTGTTCCTTTCTTTAATGGCATCTATTATTGTTTTTTCTCAAGAAAATAATTTTCAATCCGTTAATAATGAAGAATTTGCGAAAATAATAAAAAAGAAAAAAGTTCAATTAATCGATGTTAGAACGGCACAAGAATTCAGTACAGGTCACCTACCTAAAGCTCAAAATATAGATATGAGACAAGCTGATTTTCAAGAAAAAGCAAGGAAAGAACTAAAAACGAAACATCCTGTTGCTGTTTATTGTCGTTCAGGAAGAAGAAGCAAAATTGCAGCTCAAAAATTAGTGACTCAAGGATTTGAAGTGTATGAACTGAATACCGGTATCGCACAGTGGAAAGGGGATATTGAAAAATAACAGCGGGAATCGTAGTAAAATAATTTTAGGTAAAAAAGCATTTATTGGTGTCCGCTAAAAGTTAAAAACAGGTGAAATATGTCTCCGCAGTGCCCATAAATAGGTGTTGCCGATTCATTTTTCAAAAACTTACCGGACACCTATAAAATTATTTTGTTTTATATAGAAGTCGCCTTAACGTAATTTATCGAAATGAATTTCTGTCTTCACTTCATTGCTATCTTCATCTAGGCTATGAGTTGCCATCTTCATATTTGATAGTGACCTAATGGTGACAAGCGCATTATGACAAGGGAAAGAGTCTATGTCAGACATTTTCAGAGAATCATCTTTAATTTCATACCGTCCCTCACATCCTACTTGGTTGTAATCGACAAAATATGTTCCGTCCGGATTGAATATGTAGAAGATGTTCAACCATTCACCTTTGTCCTCGCTGGATACTTCTTGGTACAAAGAATCCTGTTCTAATATGTAAGAAACTTTCTTATAAGCATACCATGTTCCGGAAATATTTTGCGAAACATTGATTTTGGGAGGGTCTATGCTACTGACGTAATTTGCAATAAGAGCAAAAGAAATGTATACAAAAAATAAGAATAAATGGTATCTTGCATTTATGTTGGTTCCCCATTGTTTTGCACAAAGAATCGCAACTGCCATACAGCCAAACATCCCTACATATAGCATCAACTTCGCACCTGGCCAATGCATGGCGAGATATAATATTCCTATTAAGAGCGTACTAATTGACATGCCACCATACTTTTCGATTAAATCGTTTTTCGGAGCTTTTGAGTCGCCTTCGGTATCCACATCATCAATCATCATTTTTTTTCTCCTCTTGATTATTGGGTAGGAACAATAAAAAAAAGATATGGCAAGTGTTACAATTGTATAAAGCAAACCTAGCCCGGGAATAGGTTGGGCGCTATAATGGGGCGCAATTAATTTGGCTGCTAAAACAACACCAAATAGGATAGGAAAAATCAATAATCTTTTTTTGTCCATGGAAAACAAATATTTAAATTTAAGTTGACAACGCAACTAAAAAACTCACTATGGAACTATTTTGCAAACTCAAGAGGGGGGTAACAGAATCCCAATCTCTCTTTCTTGCCGGTTTTGGAGGATTTTTTGCACCTATGCAATATAATCGTCGTAAACTTAGGCTAAATCTGAACCTTTCGGTTTGTAGTGCCTGATAAGACCGAATCTATTTTCGTTCGACCCTCGTTCGCTTGAGTTGGATGGATAGGCGAAGTTGACGACGATTTTCGATAACTCATCAAAGTCCGCACGTACAGTAATCGTATTAACTAATCTCAAATTCATCCGCATCTTTCCAAGCCGGAAATTTCTCTCTAAACTGACGAAGGTATTCAAGATTCAACTCTACAATTTGAAACTCCTCTTGACTCCCCATTTGTAATAATTTTTCACCTTTAGGAGAATAAACAGCCGAAGCACCAGCTTGTTGATGCCCGTAACCATCACACCCTACTCTATTAACTCCACATACGTATGAAAGATTTTCAACAGCTCTGGCAGGCAGTAAAATATTCCACGCATGAATACGAGACTTCGGCCAATTAGCAAAATAGAGCAATAAATCATACTCATTATTCACGCATCTGGAAAACACCGGGAACCGCAAATCATAACAGATTTGCAAACAAATGTTCCACCCTCGGAAAGGAACAATCACACGCTTCTCTCCTCGAGAAAAAAGTTTTCCCTCGGATCCTATAGAAAAAAGGTGTCTTTTATCATAAGAAACAAACTCGCCTTCAGGAGTAACAAAAAAGGCGCGATTGAAAAATCTACCGGTTTCATACGCAACAAAACTCCCTGAAATGGCAACATTATATACTTTTGACCAAATCAGAAGAGTTTCCTTTGTTTTTCCACCTAAATTCTCGTCTAACGAATCAGCCTCAACGCAAAAACCAGTGGTAAACATCTCCGGTAACAACAAAATGTCAGCAGCACCGGAAACTTGACGTAACACATGCTCCACTTTAGATAAATTGGCATCTACGTTACACCACTCAATGTCGGATTGAAAAACGGCTATTCGCATATCACGATGTCAGATAGCAAAATTTTCCGGATATTTCCCTGAAAACTGAGAAAAATATTCTTTAATCTCTCTCATATCCTTCTCTACACCTCCTGTAGGTACAAAAATTCGTTCTATACCTGCTACCTTCTTCTTGTAATCAAAATAGGTGAGTAAAATAGGAACTTGGGCTTGCTGAGCAATATAATAAAAACCACGTCTCCAATTTGCATTAGCCTTTCTTGTCCCTTCCGGAGTAATTGCCACCCTAAAAACATCTCTTTTTTTAAATTCAGCAGCAATCTGCTCTACCAATGAGGTCTTTTTAGAACGATCTACAGCAACACCTCCCATTGGCCCAATAATTAAATTAAAAGGGAACCTCAACCACTCCTTTTTTATCAAAAAAGAGACTTTCCCATTTCCACCAATAGCAGAGTACATCAATTCGCCCAATATTAAATCCCAATTACTTGTATGAGGAGCAACACAAAGCACACACTTTTGAGGAATATCAACTTTCAATACAGACGACCATCCAAATACCCTCAAAATAAACGCACAAATTTTCTTTCGCATAAAATGATTTTTAAAAAATTTCGACAAAAATATATCTTTCTTATGAAAAATAAAAAGAAAGTAAGACAAAATAAATATCTTTGGGGTTCGTTATCAAAAGTAGTATGAAGAGTAGAATATCATTAACAATCCAAATTATAGCGTTTGCTATATTTTTAGCCGTAGTCTCATTTTCGTGTAAAGATGATTATACGACCGGCTCTACATACCAATTGAGATTCTCAACCGATACTATAGCTTTTGATACCATATTCTCAAAGGTATTAACATCAACTCGTATTGCCAAAGTTTATAATACTTCAGAAGAGAACGTTTTGATTGAATCAATTTCCCTACTCTCTGAAAGTTCTTGTTTCCAAATCAATGTAAACGGAATGAGTGGAAAACAATTCACAAACCAAGAATTGAAAAGCGGAGATAGTCTATTCATATTTATACAAGCATTTCCGCCTGAAAATGGGATTAATTCACCGTTACATATTCAAGGAAAAATCGAATTTAGATACAATAACCAAATTCAACAAATAGAGTTAAGTGCATTCGGACAAGACGTAAATTGGTGCAAAAAACTGACTCTTACCGAAAATAGCGTTTGGGATAGTATAAAACCCTATTTGGTATATGATTCACTTGTAATTAATGAAGGGGTTACATTGGAAATTAAAGAGGGAACTTCCGTTTATATGCATCATGATGCAACTATTGTGGTAAAAGGAAACATCATTGCAAATGGAACAAGCCTCCACCCTATTCTTATTCGCGGCGACCGAAATGATATCGTTACTGACAAGATTTCATACGACCAACTTTCTAATCAATGGGGAGGTATTTTCTTCCAATCAACAAGTACAAATAATCAATTTGTAAACGTAAATATCAGAAATGGGAAATATGGATTTGTTGTAGATTCTTCTGAAATCAATTCTTCTGAAAAACGATTAACAATTGGCAATTGCCACATTCATAACATGCAACAACAAACACTACAAGCTACCTATGCAAATATTTATGCATACAATTCCCTATTTACCAATGGGGAAAATGGTTGCGTGATTTTGCAAGGGGGAGAATACTTGTTCAACCATTGCACCATTGCCGGATATGAAAAAGGTGCAGGGATTTATAATAATGCATTGACTATTTCTGACAAGTCTCTTTGGAAAGATGAACACCCCCAACCTATTGCATCTGCAACATTTAATAACTGTATTATTTATGGATCTTCAAGCGAAGAGTTAAAATTACTCTACTCTGACGATATTAAAACATTGCAAGTATTCTTCAACCATACCTTGATAAAAAGTAAAAATATCCCTGAAGAATTTGTATCTGAAAAATATTTTAAAGATTCGTATATAAGTGAAGATCCATTATTTTCTATCATCAATACGTCCGACCGCCTTTTTGATTTCCACCTAAATGATTTAGATGTAGCTAGAAAACTAGGCGACATCAACATTATCATGAAATTTCCGGAATGTCAAACAGACAAAGATGGAATTGTCAGACCTACCGATACTCTTCCTGATTTAGGAGCATACCAATACGTCCTTCCGATAGATTCAACTGAAACTTAAAATATTGTTTAACTATAAAATCTACCCAACATGAAAATTTATATTTATTTAGTTTGCCTTTTAAATCTACTGGTTTTAAGCACTCCTTTATTCGCAAAAAACTTGCGAATAATTAGTTACAATCTAGAAAATTTATTCGACTGCGAGAATGATTCTACAACACAAGATGAATCATTTACTCCCGAAGGTGACCACCAATGGACAGAGAATAAATATCGTTACAAACTCAACAATTTATCCAAAGCAATTGCAGCTGCCGGCGAATGGGAATATCCCGGAATAATAGGCGTATGTGAAGTGGAAAATAGTAAGGTTGTCTCTGATCTCATCTATAAAACTCAGCTAAAAGTTTGTGGATATCGCTACGTTCACAAAAATTCTCCGGACCGAAGAGGTGTCGATGTTGCTCTACTCTATCATCCGGAACAATTTCAACTAATCTGTACACAATTTTTGAATGTTGATTTGGGAGAAGAAAGCAAAACTCGGGATATATTATATGCATCCGGAAAGTTGGAAAATGGCGATACTTTGCATCTGTTTGTCAATCATTGGCCTTCTCGCTACGGGGGCGAACTTGAATCTAAGCACAAGAGAAACAAGGCTGCAGAAACTTTACGTACTTGCATTGATTCTCTGACCTCAAAATCTCCGGATTGCAAAATTGTTATTATGGGCGATTTTAATGACTATCCGGATGATGAAAGTTTACATTTAATTCTTAATGCAAAAGCGCCATCAGAACTGATAGAAACAAACCAACTATACAACCTTGCGTTTCCTTTAAATGAAATGGGTAAACAAGGAAGCCACAAATATAGTGGTGAATGGGGCATGTTGGATCAAATGATTGTATCAGGATCTCTACTTATGTCGAATTCAAAAAGCAAAATAAAACCATCCGGACTTACCATTTGTAAAGAATCTTTCTTACTGAAAGATGGAGCCTCCGGAGCAATGCCCAAAAGAGCCTTTTTAGGAACATTTTTTGCTTACGGATATAGTGATCACTTGCCAATTTATATCGACTTAGAGATAACTAATAGATAAACTTCTACAAGTTAAAAACTTACATATTTAAATCAAATAAATACAAATGCAATTACTAGAAAAAACAAATTTAGTGAACAAGATAAAAACTCTCCATCTATTAAAAATTTTACTATATTTGCATTAAGTGCAAACGAAAATTTTAAAATATGTAGCAAAGCAAAAAAATAATAAAATGATAAAGAAAAAAGATTATACAATATTTATTCATATCATAGCTTGGTTGTTATTATTTCTTTTGCCTCTGTTTTTCTTTACAAGGACAAAAGCAATTGATACAACGTTTTATGTCAGGTATCTTATTACCCCAATATCACTTTGTGTTATTTTCTATCTCAACTATTTTATTCTGATTAATCGTTACTTACTAGTCGGGAAGTTAAAAAAATTTATTCTTTTAAATGCGATAACAATTGTTTTAATTTCCGGATTCAGTTACCTCTGGGAAGACTATTTTTCACTTCAAAAAAATACAAAAAGGATTGAAAATATTGAACAAACAAATAATCAAATAAAAGATAATGTTGATACATCAAAACAAGACTCTTCTCGATACGTTCAAGAGGGAAACGTCTCTTTAGAAAAAAATAATTACGTAAAAAAACATAAGAAACGACACAATCTTCATCATCACTCAAAAACAAAATTTGTTTGGTGGCACATAATTTGGAACATTATCTACTTGATATGTTCGGTAGGAATGGCAATTGCTATTCGCACTACCTACGATTGGTACATCAACAAAGAGAAACAGGCAGAGAAAAAACAAGCTGAAATTGAGGCGGAATTAAGGAATTTAAAAAGCCAGCTAAATCCTCACTTCCTTTTCAATACATTAAACAACATTTATGCCTTAATTGCCATTAGTCAAGAAAAATCACAAGAGGCAGTTATGGAGTTGAGCAAGTTATTACGTTATGTTCTATATGAAAGTGACAAAGAGTTTGTACCTCTTAGCAAAGAACTAGAATTCACCACCAACTATATAGAGCTGATGAAGTTAAGGTTGCAAAGCAACGTTGAATTGGAAGTAAACATTTCAAATAATAGTAACGATATAAACATCGCACCACTTCTATTCATCACTTTAGTTGAGAATACCTTTAAACACGGAATAGCTGCTAATAAACAGTTAAAATCATTTATTCATATTGACATTCATAAAACCGAAGACTCAACTATTGTTTGTCATATAGAAAATAGTTATCACCCGAAAAATTCATCATCCGATAAAAGTGGCTCCGGTATAGGTGTGGAAAATTTAAAACGAAGATTAGAATTGATTTATCCGAACAATCATACATATACTTGCAATGTAGAAGAAAATGTATATAAAACAACATTAATCATCAACCCAATAATTCAAAATGAGACATGACACTAAGATGTATTATTATAGATGATGAGCCTTTAGCATTAGGACTAATTGAGAGTTACGTAAAAAAGACTCCATTTTTAGAGGTGGTAGGAAAATTTGACAATGCGATCGATGGCATGCAAGAGATAAGGAATAACCCTCCTGATCTTCTCTTTTTGGATATCCAAATGCCCGACTTAAATGGATTGGACTTGGCCAAATTGGTAAGTAATGATACAAAAATAATCTTTACATCCGCCTTTCAACAATATGCTTTAGAGGGATTTAAAGTTAATGCTCTTGATTACCTTCTAAAACCGATTGATTATGCAGAGTTCTTAAATGCTTCAAACAAGGCTCTCGATTGGTTTAATATGACAAAAATAACTCAATATTCTGATAATAAAGAAAATAAAAAAAGAAGTATCTTTGTAAAAACAGATTACAAGTTGATTCAAATTGAGTTGGATAAAATTACGCATATCGAAGGATTAAAAGATTATGTAAAAATATATGTTGAAGGGGAGCAATATCCGATACTCTCTTTGATGAGCATGAAATCAATGGAGGCTCTTCTTCCAACAGATCAATTCATACGTGTCCATAAATCATACATAGTTCAACCTCAGAAGATTAAAGTGATTGAACGCAACCGAATTGTTTTCGGAAAGACATATATCCCCATTTCAGATACCTACAAAGAGAATTTTCAAAACTTTGTAAATAAATATTCTATATTCAACTAAAAATGGCAGTTCATTCAAACATAAACATTGTTGTAACTCCGGAACAATCCACATCTAAAACTCTATTGACAGCAGAAATTGCAAAAAAAATTGGTATTAAGAAGAGTTCAATAGATAAGATTCAGATTATAAAAAAATCGGTTGATGCTCGTTCGAGAAAACAAATTAAGGTAAATCTGACCTTAAATGTCTATACTGATGGAACTGCAGTTAACCCTATTCAATATCCGTTTCAATATCAAGATGTAACTCACGCAAAGGAGGTTGTCATTGTTGGTGCAGGTCCGGCAGGACTTTTTGCAGCACTACGATTGATTGAATTAGGTTTGAAACCAATTGTTTTAGAACGTGGGAAAGAGGTTTCGGAACGCAAAAAAGATATTGCTCAACTGAATCGTAATAATGGATTAAATTTGGAATCCAATTATTGTTTTGGCGAGGGAGGAGCCGGAACTTTTTCGGACGGAAAACTATTTACACGCTCTAAAAAGAGGGGGAATGGAGAACGTATTTTGCTCAATTTTCACCTTCATGGAGCACAAGACGAAATCCTATATGAAGCTCATCCCCATATTGGAACAGACAGACTTCCTACCGTAATTAAAAATATGCGCCTGACAATTCTTAAATATGGTGGGGAAATACATTTTGATACCAAAGTTTCTGAAATAATTATATCAAATAATCAAGTTGAAGGGGTTAAAACATATGATGGAAGGAGTTTCTTTGCAAAGAATATTATTTTAGCAACCGGACACTCGGCTCGAGATATATACCAAATGCTTCATAATCAAGGGATAAAATTAGAAGCAAAAGGGTTTGCCATGGGAGTTAGAATAGAACACCCTCAATCATTAATTGATCGAATTCAGTACCATTGTAACGATCGTTGTGGAAACAATCTACCTGCGGCAAGTTACAATGTTGTTACTCAAGTTAATGGAAGAGGGGTTTACTCATTCTGCATGTGTCCCGGAGGTTTTATCGTTCCGGCCTCAACAAATGAAGATGAATGCGTTGTAAATGGTATGTCATCATCTTTGCGAAACTCTAAATTTGCCAATTCGGGGTTTGTTGTTGAAATCCGACCCGAAGATTTAACTGAATACTCTCAATACGGAGTTTTAGCCGGACTGAAATTTCAAGAAGAGTATGAACATCTATCCTATGTCAATGGAGGGAAAAATGCTGTTGCACCCGCTCAACGAGTAAAAGATTTTGTAGAAGGGAAAAACTCATTTGACTTACCTAAAAGTTCGTATATTCCCGGATTAATTGCTTCTCCAATGCATTTCTGGATGCCTGAATTTATTAGGACTCGTTTGCAAGAAGGTCTGAAAGAAATTGATAAAAAAATGCATGGATACTTAACCAATCAGGCCATTATAGTTGGAGTAGAATCTCGCACCTCCTCTCCTATTCGCATTCCTAGGAATCCAGAGTCTTTAGAACATATTGAGATTAAAGGACTTTATCCTTGCGGCGAAGGCGCCGGATATGCAGGCGGAATTACCTCATCTGCTATTGATGGAGAGTTATGCGCAGAAAAAATTTATGAAAAAGAAAAAGGTGAAAAGGAAGAATGAACTATTCCAACCTTTTCACCTTTATATTATAGACAACTTTTATAAGTTGCAAACGTCTTGTTCTGTCAACACTTGAATATTATTCTTTTCCAATGCCGCCAAACCTTCATTCAATTTATCAGGACGAATAACAACATTAGCCTCAACCCCTTCGGAAAAAGCATACATATACTCGATGTAAATCTGCTCTTGTTCAAGCACTTTCAAAACCTTGGAAAGAGTTCCGGGTTCATTGGAAGTACGCAAACAAATTACATCCGTTAAAGAGACAGCAAAACGATGCTCTTTTAGAACTTGCAACGCTCTCTGAGGTTCTGACACAATCACTCTCAAGATTCCGAAATCAGAATTATCAGCCACACTAAAAGCGGTCATATTGATATTTTCTGCCCCTAAGATTTCTGCAACATGATTCAACCTACCGGTTTTATTCTCCAAAAAAACTGATAGTTGTTTAATTACTCCATTTTTATTCATATTCCTAAATTTATCAGACCAACACTCTCTTATCCAACACCCTTTTCGCCTTTCCTTCACTACGTTGTAAAGAACGAGGTTCCACTAATTTTATATCCGGTTGAATTCCAACTACACCTTGAATCTTATGAGCAATTTTCTTCTTCAACTCTAACATACTCTTAATATCGTCGGAATAGAATGCTTCTTTCACTTCTACTTGAACTTCAAAAGTATCTGTATTGTTCACACGGTCAACCGTAATAAAGAAATGAGGTTCAAATTCCTCGGTTTCACAAATAACTGCTTCGATTTGAGACGGGAACACATTCACTCCTCGAATAATCAACATATCGTCACAACGTCCCATAATCTTATCCATACGAACAAATGTTCTACCGCAAGAACACTTCTCATAATGCAATGCTGTCAAGTCTCTTGTGCGGAAACGAATCAAAGGCATACCCTCTTTTGTCAACGTTGTAAATACCAATTCACCCACCTGACCGGGTTCTACAGGTTCTCCTGTTTCCGGATCGACAATTTCAGGGAAGAAATGATCTTCGTTAATATGAGTACCTTTCTGACATTCACACTCATAACCAACACCCGGACCAATAATTTCCGTCAATCCGTAAATATCATATGCTTTAATACCCATTTTCTGTTCTATCTCTTTTCGCATAGATTCAGTCCATGGTTCAGCACCAAAAACACCCACTTTCAAACGAAACTCATCTCGAGGATATTCAGACGCTTCAAGCGCTTCTGCCAAATACAATGCATACGAAGGAGTACAACACAAAGCATTAGCACCCAAATCATGCATCAACATAATCTGCTTTTGGGTATTTCCGCTTGACATAGGGATTACCGTTCCACCGATATTCTGGATAGCATCATGAACACCCAATCCTCCGGTGAATAGACCATATCCATACGAAACTTGAACAATATCCTTATTCGACAATCCAAAAGCAGTCAAACATCTTGCTCCCACTTCTTTCCACACAGCAAGGTCGTTACGAGTCAAGCCCACAACAATCGGCTTACCGGTTGTCCCAGATGAAGCATGAATCCTCACAATCTCTGACATTGGAGAAGACAACAATCCGAATGGGTAATAGTCTCGAAGATCCTTTTTAGACGAGAAAGGAAGTTTTACAATATCATCGATACTATTAATATCTTCCGGAGTTACACCGGCTTCTTGCATTCTTTTTCTGTATGGTTCACAATTATGGTAAACACGCTCCACAACTCGCCTCAAACGAATACTTTGAAACTTCTTCATTTCTTCGCGATCCATACACTCTACGGTCTCATTCCAAATCATTGTTCTATCTATTTCTTTTATTTCAATTAACTTTCATATTTTATAAATCTCTTGTTGCATTCGAGATAATCGTTTGTTTCAACAAACAAATTGAACCAATTATTTATCAAATGCAAAATTAGAAATTTAAACAAACTTATTAAACAGATTCCCCAAATATTTTACAAAAAAGATTACACATCATCATAATCATCATCTATAGTTTGAGCAATCTTTTCAATATTAAGACTTCTTGCAGAAGCATCAACAATATCTTTATAGATTCCTCCCATTTTGTAAACCTCGTCCGGATCACCAAATTGTTCTACCCTACCGGCTTTCAAGGCATAGATAATATCACTATCAATAATTTGAGAGATACTATGAGAGATAATTATCACGGTTCTATTCTTTTTGATAGCTTCTATACTATTTTTAATTTGCTCTGTAGCAATTGCATCCAAGCTGGCAGTTGGTTCGTCCAAGAAAATAATCGGAGGATTCTTTAAGAACATTCTAGCAATTGCAATTCTTTGTTGTTGACCTCCTGATAGTTGTTGAGCTTTCCCTTGAAATTGATTAGGCAACTCCATTACTTGGTCATAAATGTAAGCTTTTTTTGCAGCATCAATCACCTCTTCAAAAGTTGCATCAGGTTTTCCGTAGCGGATATTTTCTTCAATTGTACCATCAAAGATATGATTCTTCTGCAAAACCAAACCTATATTCTCTCGAAGGAATTTTGTATCATAATCTTTCAAATCAACCCCATCTAACTTAATGCTTCCACAATCCGGTTCGTAGAACTTATCCAATAAATTAACGATTGTACTCTTTCCTGCTCCGGACAATCCAACCAATGCAGTAATTTTTCCGCACTCAATTGTCATATTGATGTTATGCAGTGCTTTTGTTCCGTTAGGATATGTAAAATCAACTCCTGATAACTCAAATTTACCCTCTACTTTCTCCGGTTTATAAGTTCCGGAAGGTTCAATCTGATCGTCAGAATTCAATATGTCAAAGAATCCTTCTGCGTAAATAATTGCATCATTAATATCATCAAAAATACGATGTAATTGACTGATTGGAGCCACAACATTACTAAACAACATGACATGATACATAATTTTTCCAATCGTCATTTCTGGATATCCAATCAAAACCAAATAAGCCGTTAATATAATGATTAATACAGTTCCTATTTGTTGAACAAAGCTCTTCAATCCTTCAAAATAGAAACTCACCTTTCTTGTGTTCAATTGATTATCAGTCACTTTATTTTGAATATCCAACTGTTTATCACCCTCAATTCTTTCTCGGTTAAATGATTTAATCACATTGATGGATTCAATGATATTCATGATACCATGACTCTTCACCTCTCTAAATTGCCTCATATCTCTTCTCCATCCTTGCAATTTCCTTGCTTGACGGTAAGTAATAAAGAAATAAATCGGAACAATGGTCAAAGCAGTCAATCCAACGTAAACATTTGCGGCAAACATCAAGATCAAAGCCAGTATTGCACTCATAAAAAGAGGTAATAAATCAATAAAGAAATTCTGCACTGTTCTTGATAAACTACTTACACCTTGATCTATACGAGTCTGCAACTTACCTGTTTCATTGTCTCCCATAGAGAAAAATGCAACCTTAAAAGTAAGTATTTTTTCAATAACCGATTGAGCTAAATCTTTGGATACATAAATTCTCATCTTCTCTCCAAAGAATCGTTGTGCAAAGGTTATTAGGGCTGACAAAACCTCTTTTCCTAACAAAACAATCGTAATAATTGTCAGGATATGTACGGCCTGATTCCAATCGAATTGAGGCGTAACTATCAAATCGTTAATAGAATCTACAGTCCAATCCAAAACAATTGCATTCACTTGCGCCATGAAAGAACCTATCAAGGTAAGAATCAATGTCGCCAAAACCAACCATTTATAAGGCATTACAAATGGCTTGATATTCTTAAATAATTCCAACAAATTCATTTTATATAATAATTTATAATAGTTACAAAAAAACAAAAAAAGGGGCTGAATAATGTTTGTTATTCACTCTCCCCAATTTAATATATCCACATTTAACTCCGAATTAGGAGTTGAAATGAATTTATAGAACACACCTTAGAAGCTGTTTAAATTTTATTAAATAATTATTGTAAAATTACACTTTTAAATTAAAAACTGTGAATTTATAGAACTTACTTTAACAATTTACTCAAAGGAACCTTCTTTTTCGTTATTGATTTACTTTTACCATCGGCAGTAGTCACTGTCATAGAAACATCCACAGAAAAATCTTTGGCATCAAAAGACAACAGACTTAATACACTCCATAAAGAAACTCCTTCACACAACGATGCCGAACCATTGATTGAACATCTTTTCTTTCCGGATGGCACACTGAAATTATTGGCAGTTCCATTAACAAATGGCTTCCCGTTTTTATAAACAACGCCTTTAACATTAGAGACTTTTAATCCTTTTGCTGCATTGGTAACATCAACCCAAGCAGATCCTTTTACCGAACGTAAACCCTGTGGACTTACTGAAGATATACCATATTTGCCAAAACTAATCTTGTCAAATTGCGCATAACTCTCTGCTGTCGCAAATAAAGCGATGATTGCTACATAAATAAGAATCTTTAATCTCTTCATACTCTATATTATATAAAAGCAGTTTAATTTTTATAAAATTAGATCGACTTTACGCACGTGCAAAGTTAATTTATTTTATCATTTTTCAATACTTTACCATATATTTTTTTAATACCACAATATTCGTTATCTTTGCTTTAGATTACTACTACATTAGGTACGACTGAGTTTAAGGTAATATCCATAGAAAGGCTCAATCATAATTTATAGAAACACCATAATTTTTAACAAATGAACATTGGAGATAAAATTCCGGAAATTCTTGGCACAGACCAAAACGGAAATGAGATTAAAGCGAGTGATTTCAAAGGAAAAAAAGTGATATTATTTTGCTACCCGAAAGCCAACACTCCGGGTTGCACAGCAGAGGCTTGCTCCTTGCAACAACACAAAGAAGAATTAGCAAAAAAAGGATATTATATCATCGGGGTGAGCAAAGACAAACAATCGGCTCAACTAAAATTTGCCGAAAATCACCATTTGGAATTTCCCTTGATAGCCGATACTGAAACTACCCTGCTCCAAACCTTGGGTTGTTGGGGCGAAAAAGTTTTCTGCGGAAAGAAAACCATCGGTACCCTGCGCACCACTTACTTAATTAATGAAGAGGGTGTCATCGAACAAATCATGGGTCCTAAAGAGATCAAAACCAAAATTCATGCAGAACAGATTTTGGAGAAACTATTATAAGGCAACTTCTATAAATTACAACTTTCAATTTTTCTTCATAAATTCCGTTACGAATGTTTTTGAATTTATAGAACACACCCTTTATTCATTGAAAATCGCGTGGAAATAATAATTATCATAGGGATCGTTGCTCTTCTTTGGGCTTTAGAGAGAGGAGTTTCTTCTTTCAAAAACACACCCAATTACGGAGAAAGGTGTGTAGCCCGTAAACTCAAACGACTTTCGAAAGAGTACGTCACTCTCAATGATGTTCTATTGCCCACGCACTATGGTACAACACAGATTGATCATATTGTGGTGTAGAGTCCAATAGCAAATGCAAAATGGCAGATTTTAATAATAAACCTAATTTTTTCATTAATTAATTGTATGATTTTAAAAAAAAATCGTACTTTCGTCAACTCTTAAAAGTTATTCAGATGACATTGGGAATTTTTATACAAAATATAAAATAACTTAAATTTAAATATCTATCGTATGAGAAACAACAAAACTAAGATTGGATGGGAGAAATTTATCGCATTTATTTTCTCTATATTGGGTTTTTCCGGATGTAATGATGATTATATAGGAAATGAAACTTGTTTATATGGATCTCCGAATGTTGATTACAAAGTAAAAATATCTGTCACAGATGAGGATAATGCTCCAATCTCCGACATTCAAGCAACTTTTTACCAGTACGCCGACATTGATTATTCTAAAGATACTCTATATTCCAATAAGAATGGAGGAATAAATGGTATAATAAAACACTACTCAACCGAGGGTGAGTTAAAAATCAAATTGGAAGATGTTGATGGAGAAGAAAATGGTGAATTTGAGTCTCGAGAGATTATTTTCGATAATCCTCGAACCAATAAAATTAAAGATGATAGAGACGACTGGAACCAAGGAATATTTCTATTGGAAGAAACCATAAAAATGAAAAAAAAATAATAAACAATTAAGGCAATTTCCATAGGTAGTTTTTATAAATTAGGTTGGGATAATTTTGACAATAGTTTAAAATTATTTCGTGTATATCTGAGAAAAAACAGATATTAAAATAATGAAAGTCACCCCTCTTACCCTCAGACGAAAGGTTGCATTAGAACTCAATCGCCACCTAAACGATAAAATTAAACAAGAACACTCTTTAAGACAACTCTTTTGGGAGTGTACTCTACGTTGCAACCTAAATTGTCGTCATTGCGGTAGTGATTGTAAAAAGACTTCCGGAACTTCGGATATGCCATTAGCTGATTTTTTAAAAGTCCTAGATAGTATTGCAAAAAAATATGATCCTCATAAAGTTTTTGTCATTATCAGCGGTGGAGAACCATTAATGAGACAAGACTTGGAAGAATGTGGATTAGCAATTTACAAAAAAGGGTTCCCATGGGGAATGGTAACCAATGGATACCACTTAACACAAGAACGATTGAACCGATTGTTACAGTCTGGACTTCACTCTATAAGTGTTAGTTTGGATGGATTTGAAAAAGAACATAATTGGATGCGAGGGAATGAAAAAAGCTTTGAACGAGCAAATAATGCAATTAAAATGTTATGTTCCGTCCCTGATTTAGTCTTTGATGTGGTTACTTGCGTAAATAAACAAAACATTTTTTCACTGGAACAACTGAAATCACACCTCATAAACATGGGGGTAAAACGATGGAGAATCTTTACAATTATTCCCATGGGAAGGGCTGCTCTTGATCCTGAATTACAACTATCTAATGAGGATTTTCGGAGCGTTATGGAATTTATAAAATCAACAAGAAAAGAGGGGAAAATTCGATTAGAATATGGCTGTGAGGGATTTTTAGGTAATTACGAAGGAGACGTTAGAAATAAATTTTTCTCTTGCCATGCGGGTATTAATGTTGGTTCTGTTCTTATCAATGGAGATATTTCTGCTTGCACAAGTATTCGTTCCAATTATAGTCAAGGAAACATCTATAAAGATGACTTTTTAGAGGTATGGGAAAATTGTTTCCACCCATACAGAAACCGGGAATGGATGAAGAAAGGTGAATGTGCTGATTGCTCTTACTTTAAATATTGCCAAGGAAATGGTATGCACTTGCGCGATGAAAACGGAGAACTATATTTTTGCCATTTAAAAAGATTAAAAGAAAAATAAGGAGATGATTATAAAACTTCTAATCTAAATTATTAATGTAACACCACTTGTATAAAGTAATTTTTCTTAATGAAAAATAGATAAATTTATATATACATTTTCTCAGTCCTGCATTTTCATAAAATAAAGGGTACTTTTATTCTGTTTTCGGAAGCTCAAAAAAAGTAACCCTAATAATTATGGTAACTCTCTATAAATTACCACCACTCTCAAAAATATCAAGAAAAAAAAGAGGTGCTAAAATTAAAAAGGAGTAAGCAAAAATCCCATATACAAAGGGATTGTCAACACACTACCGGCCCTTCCTACATTGTAATCTCCCACTTTTATGGCACTATTCACATGGTATTTTTCCGGATGTTTTAACAATGTATTCAAAGATTTCGCATTACCTGTACGAGCCTTGCATTCCAAAGGAGTACACTCCCCTTTGTAACGAAAAACGAAATCAATCTCAATTCCATCCGTCTTATGAAAATAATACAACTTACGCCCCATCTTACCTAAAATATCCGCTACAATATTTTCGTAAATTGCCCCTTTGTATCCGTACAATTTACCATGCAATATATCAAATTGCGGACCTTCATCCAACAAACTGATAAACAAACCGGTGTCTGCCATAAAAACTTTAAACGAATCTTGAATGGCATTACCACTCAATGGCAACTCCGTTATGTTTAAGTTATAACAACGATGAATCATTCCTGCATCCTCAATCCATTGTAAACTACCAACATAATCGCGACTTCGAGCTCCCTTTCTGACAACTGAATAGGAGAATTTTTTATTCTCTTTACTCAATTGTCTTGGAATGGATTCAAAACATTCTCTAATGCGATTTTTATCAGTTGGATTAGCATACTTAACCATATCTGCTTTATAACCTTCAATAATATTTCGCTGAACAGTTAACACACGATTAATATCATGTGTTGCCAAAAAGGTCTTGACAGCATCCGGCATTCCGCCAACAACTATATACTGCAACAACAATTGTCGCATACTATTATGGATAGCTTGCGGAACAGGAGTCTCTTCTTCTAAATGATGCTTCAAAATATCTATTACAGAATCTTGAATACCATTTGCCCACAACCACTCTTCAAAATCCATCGGATACATATTAATTGCAGACTCGAAACCAACCGGAATAAATGCATCAGAATCAATAGTACTATATCCATTTATACCCAATAAAGAACCTGTACAAATAACGTCATAACGTCCATCCAACTTAAAAAACTTAAGGGATGCTCGCGCATGAGGACACTCTTGTATCTCATCAAAAATCAAACATGTTTTTCCTTCTTCAAATCGAGCTGATGGAATAGCAGCAGAAATAAGTACCACTAAATAATCTACATTTAATGAACCTGAAAAAATAGTGCATAATTCCTTTTCTTTATGAAAGTCTAAATAAATTACGTTTTTATAATGCTTTTTTGCAAACGAAATTACAGTACTTGTTTTCCCACACTGACGACACCCTCGTACTACCAAAGGTTTTCTATCCTCATAATTCTTCCAATCTAATAATAATTTATCTATTTTTCTAATATACATAGTATTATCAATTAAATTTTTCAACAAAAATACATTTTTACGGGCGACTTTCCAAACATTACAACACATTTTTCGGGCGACTTTTTACAATAATAAACACATTTTTCGGGCGACTTTTTACAATAATAAACACATTTTGCGGGCGACTTTTTACGATAATCAACACATTTTGCGGGCGACTTTTTGCAATAACAAACACATTTTTAGGGCGAGTTTCGCGGAAACCAACACATTTTGCGGGCGACTTTTTGCGATAACAAACACATTTTGCGGGCGACTTTTTACAATAACAAACACATTTTTCGGGTGACTTTTTACAATAATAAACACATTTTTCGGGCGACTTTTTGCGACAACCAACACATTTTTCGGGCGACTTTTCGCGGTAACCAACACATTTTGCGGGCGACTTTTTGCGACAACCAACACATTTTACGGGCGACTTTTTACAATAACAAACACATTTTTCGGGTGACTTTTTGCAATAACCAACACATTTTGCGGGCGACTTTTTACAACTATAAACACATTTTTCGGGCGAGTTTTCGCGGTAACCAACACATTTTTCGGGCGACTTTTTGCAATAATAAACACATTTTGCGGGTGACTTTTTACGATAATAAACACATTTTGCGGGCGACTTTTTGCAATAACAAACAGATTTTGCGGGTAAATTTTTAGCAAAAAAAATATAAGAAAACAAAAAAAGCCGCATCCGAAGATGCGACTTTTAATATTAAGAAAATCTTAAACAAATTACATACCAAGACGTTGTTTAAGAATATCAAGACGAGCAACTAGCTCTTTAGGAAGGTGTTTTCCAAATTTAGCAAAGTGCTCTTCGATACGTTCAACCTCATCTTTCCACTCATCAACATTAACAGCAAGAACTTGCTTCATTGTCTCCTCTGTATAGCAACTCTTCAAACCTTCGATATTAATTTGACCTGCAGCAGGAACCTTTCCAATTGGAGTATCAACTGTTTCACCTTCACCGTTGCAACGATCAAAGATGTAAGCAAGAACACGGCTATTATCACCATAACCTGGCCACAAGAATCCGCCTTCGCACTTAAGAGCCGGATTTTCCTTATCACGACGGAACCAGTTTACGAAGAAGATCTTTGGCATATTCTTACCACCCTTAGCTTGTGGCAATTTCTCCATATCAATCCAGTGTTGGAAGTAATCTCCCATGTTGTAACCGCAGAATGGCAACATAGCGAATGGGTCACGACGAACACCAGCCTTCAAACCGATAGCAGCAGCTGTAACCTCAGAACCTACGATAGATCCCATGAACACACCATGTGCCCAGTCTTCTGCTTCGTGTACCAATGGAACTGTATTAGGACGACGACCACCGAACAAGATAGCATCAACCTTAACACCCTTTGGAGACTCCCAATCTGGGTCGATAGCAGGACAGTTGCTTGCAGGAGCTGCGAAACGAGAGTTAGGGTGAGCGCAAGGTTCGCCAGACTCTGGATTGTAAACACGATTTTTCCAATCGATAGTTCCTTCAGGACAATCGTATCCGATACCTTCCCACCAAATGTCACCATCAGGAGTATAACCTACGTTAGTGAAGATAGTGTTCTTGCAGCAAGAGTCAAGAGCGTTCTTGTTTGTCTTAGCAGAAGTGAAAGGAGCCACACCAAAGAAACCAGCCTCTGGGTTGATAGCGCGAAGGTTACCTTCTTCGTCAAACTTCATCCAAGCGATGTCGTCACCTACAGTCTTAACTTCCCATCCTGGGATTGTAGGAATCAACATAGCCAAGTTTGTCTTTCCACATGCAGAAGGGAACGCAGCGCAAACGTACTTAGTTTCGTTTGTAGCCTTCTTAGTAAGGCGAAGGATAAGCATGTGTTCTGCCAACCATCCGTCTTCCTGAGCCATCTTAGAAGCAATACGCAAAGCAAAGCACTTCTTTCCAAGAAGAGCGTTACCTCCGTAACCAGAACCATAAGTCCAAATTTCACGTTCTTCAGGGAATTGAACAATATATTTATCTTCGATTGGAGCACAAGGCCACTTAGCATCCTTCAACCCGTCTGGCAACGGTTTACCAACAGAGTGGATACATGGAATGAAATCACCCTTCTCTTCGATTAACTTCAAAGCAGCATCACCCATACGAGTCATGATTTTCATTGAACCAACAACGTATGCTGAATCTGTAATCTCAACACCTAATTGAGAGATAGGACCACCAAGAGGACCCATTGAGAAAGGAATAACATACATTGTACGACCTTTCATACATCCATTATACTTATTGATAAGGATCTTCTTCATCTCTTTAGGATCCATCCAGTTATTTGTAGGACCAGCATCTTCTTGCTTCTTAGAGCAGATGAATGTACGGTTTTCTACACGAGCCACGTCGCTTGGATCTGATTGGAAGTAGTAGCTATTTGGACGCTTTTTCTCATTCAATTTACGAGCTAATCCGTTTGCCACACACTCATCCATTAAGCGAGTAAACTCTTCGTCAGAACCATTACAAAGGTAGATGTTCTCAGGCTGACAAATATCCGCCCACATCTTAACCCATGCATTCAATTTAGCATTTTTAGTGTTAATCATAAAACTCTAATTATTTAATAAAACATTGATTTTACTTCTTCTCTAAAATTCGCATGCAAAGATAAATAATTTTACCATATTTTGGGAATTTTTTTTCATATTTTCAAAAAAACATACGAATCTATCACTAACAATGATGGTTAAACATAATTAGTCAAATCTATATCCTAAAAACACACCTAACCTTACAAAAATAAAATTCATTTTTTTTTCTAAATTTGCAAAAAATTTAAAGAAGTAATATTAAATAACATCATGATTTCTGTAGACAATTTAACCGTTGAATTTGGAGGTTCTACTCTTTTTGAAAATATATCATTCCAAATTAATGAAAAAGATCGTATTGCCCTCATGGGAAAAAATGGAGCTGGAAAATCCACTCTACTAAAAATTCTTGCTGGTGTACAAAAACCATCGAAAGGAAAAGTTGCAGCTCCCAAAGAGTGTGTCATCGCATACTTACCCCAACATCTAATGACGGAAGATGGAAGAACTGTTTTCGAGGAGGCTTCACTAGCTTTTTCCGAACTATTTGAAATGGAGAATGAAATTGAGCGCCTCAACAATGAATTGGCCACAAGAACAGATTATGATTCAGATGAATACATGGAACTTATTGAACAAGTTTCAACCCTTAGCGAAAAATTCTACTCCATAGAAGATACAAATTACGCAGCTGAAGTTGAGAAGGTTTTACTAGGCTTAGGCTTTAAACGTTCTGACCTTCAAAAACCCACAAAAGAGTTTAGTGGTGGATGGAGAATGAGAATTGAATTAGCTAAAATATTGCTAAAAAAACCTGATGTTATCTTGTTAGATGAACCAACCAATCACCTTGATATTGAATCTATACAATGGTTGGAAGAATTTTTGATAAATAGTGCAAAAGCAGTAATACTGATTTCTCATGACCGCGCATTTGTTGACAATATTACTACAAGAACCATCGAAGTTACAATGGGAAGAATATACGATTACAAGACCAACTATTCACACTATTTAGAATTAAGAAAAGAGCGCAGAGAACAGCAACAAAAAGCCTATGACGAACAACAAAAAATGATTGCAGAAACAAAGGAATTTATCGAACGATTCAAGGGAACTTATTCAAAAACATTGCAAGTTCAGTCGCGCGTAAAGATGCTGGAAAAACTAGAAATAATAGAGGTTGACGAAGAGGATACATCAGCCTTACGCCTTAAATTTCCACCATCTCCTCGTTCCGGAAATTATCCGGTAATTGCTGAGCAAGTTGGCAAATCATACGATGAACATATTGTTTTCAAAAATGTATCTTTTACGATTGAAAGGGGGGATAAAGTGGCATTCGTTGGACGAAATGGAGAGGGTAAATCCACACTTGTAAAGTGCATAATGGACGAAATAAAGTATGACGGAAATCTAAAATTAGGTCATAACGTTCAAATTGGTTATTTTGCGCAAAATCAAGCCTCTTTATTAGATGGGGAATTAACAGTTTTTCAAACTATTGATGATGTTGCTCAAGGTGAAATCCGAAATAAAATCAAAGATTTATTGGGTGCTTTCATGTTTGGTGGAGATAATTCATTAAAAAAAGTGAAGGTGCTCTCTGGTGGAGAAAGAACTCGTTTGGCAATGATTAAATTATTACTTGAACCTGTAAATCTTCTGATATTAGATGAGCCAACTAACCACCTAGACATGAAAACAAAAGACATCTTAAAAAGTGCTTTAAAAGATTTTGATGGTACTCTAATCGTTGTATCTCATGACCGAGATTTCTTAGATGGTTTAGTGAATAAAGTTTACGAATTTGGAAACCAAAAAGTTACCGAACATCTTGATACCATCTATGGATTCCTTGAAAAGAAAAAGATGGATAATCTTAGGGAATTGGAACGTAAGTAATTTTTTAATCGGTGTGTCATTTTGTTTTTGACACACCGATTAGTATCTTAATTTATTATTTTACAACTTATAATCATACCATCTTTTGTCCATTAATTATCAGCCCAAACTCTAAATTGAGATAGTTCGCAGCCTTTCTGCATAGAATCATACGATTTAAGAAAATCTCAAAATAGTCAATCACTGCTGAAATTTCTATATCTATTGATAAATCCAATGTTAGCATCTTATTGTCAGCGGAAAAGTAGGTTTTAGAATCAACAACCGCATAATTCACCCTGTCGTGTATATCGAAAGTTGCTATATTTCGATGGCGAACACGACTTCTACGAACATCTGTCTTGTCTGCTAAAATCAATGCTGCTGATATTGGATTAACTTCAGCTGCCGTGCTTTCATCATGATTTCCAATCGCACTAATGACTTTTGCTATCTCCTCTGGATCCATTCCCATCTTATCCAATATACGAAAAGCCATCACTGCCCCACTTTGGGCATGATCAATGCGATTAATTACATTTCCTATATCATGCATATAACCTGCTATACGGGCTAATTCTTGTTCTCGCTCACTAAACCCTAATGTGAACAAAATTGAACTTGCTAACTCCGCTGTCTTTTTTACGTGCCCGAACGAATGTTCTGTATATCCCATCGCTGCTAACACTTTATCGGCTTGCGATATATATATTTTTATCTCTTTATTAGATTGTACATCTTCATAAGTAATCAATTTCTTTTCCATTATTATACCTATTTTTATATTTTCTCTTTCGTGTTACAAAAATATAGAAAATTAAAATATCTACAACATTTTCTCCTATTACCAATCTTTATAACATCTATTATAACGAAATCCATCCTCTAAATTCTTTACCGGATATATCTCAAATGTGTTGTCCGGATGTACCAATATTGCTACACCCGACATGAAATTACACCAATAGAAATAATCGGTTTCTTTACCGTCATATTTACTATCTTGTCCAGAATAAGTACCTCTATATTTCTCAAAATCTATTCCTAAATTAGTTGCCCACTCTACAAGCGGAACCAATAAATAGTCATGAGAGGTAAACCATGCAAAGGTTTTTCCTTTACTTAAATTCAAGAGCTTATTAACAATTTCAAGCGATGTCTCTTCTGCCTCTTTCATATTTTCATTGCAATATTCTGCTCGTCCCGGCCAACTATGCAACCCTTCACCATAATACTTCGCATAAATCTCATCAATTGGATTTACTACATCTTCCTTGCTATTCAGATAGGTATCTCCTCGATTGGTCGCAATTAAATAAGAGGTGGTTTTACACCTTTCTACACTGGTGGATCCGTAATAAGAGTCATTAACTCCGGCTAAACCGCCTTTAAATTTTTTCCCGGCTTCCTCTGCCAACTCTACTCCATTATCATTTAAATCACAATAATCACCTTCACAATCATCGTTTCGCTCTGAGTGTCTTACAAGAAATACGATTCGATCTCCCTCCTTCATGTTGCGATAAATATCGGAAGCCTCATTCCACGAAGTCAACGAATAAGAATAACTTGGATTGGTTGTCCTACTGTAATCAAAAATTTTTCCATATAGCAATAGTTGAATCTGTTTTCTCAAATCTTGATTATCGTTTTTTAAACTATCAATTCCGACACTTAATTTTAAATTATCTGCTTGAAGTTGTAAATTGGAGTTATTTAATTCCTCAACTCTCTGCGATAATGTATTAATTAACGTCCTTACCTCATCAAACTCTTCATGGGTTACATAATTTGTAATTGGCTCAAATTCAGGAAGCTCATCTTTTCTTACATACTCCTCTAAATCGGATCGTCCTAATTTCTCATTCCAATTCATGGTATCTTCTGCCGTAATTTGTGAGGCTACCGACTGACCATAAATTGGATCTCTCTCCTCAGACAACTTCTCATTCCACCTCAAAGTATCTGCAGAGGTAATATGCGATGCTACCGATGCACTATAAATTGGGTCTCTCTCCTCAGACAACTTCTCGTTCCACCTCAAAGTATCAGCAGAGGTAATGTGCGACGCTACCGATGCACTATAAATTGGATCACTCTCCT
>JAEIGA010001800.1_pt1 | contig 33959 bp, 61 predicted proteins | sample 9270691 | NCBI WGS metagenome assembly JAEIGA01 (sample SAMN17057246, study PRJNA624740) | gut metagenome | biome: biome; isolation source: fecal sample | host: Bos grunniens | place: China: Xizang | collected 2019 | reverse complement strand
TATATAACCAGTTAATTAAGTCTAATGGTTTACCTATCATAATTCATTAGAATGGCATTTCCAAATTCTCTTCAGGTAGTCCATTGTTGATTCTTTCTTCAGTTTGTTCTTGTTTATTTTTAGGTTCTAATAAGTTTATGTTATCAGCTACAACCTCAGTTATATATTTTTTGTTGCCATTGTTATCTTCATATGTTCTTGTTTGTAATCTTCCTTCTACAGCTATTAAACTACCTTTATGAGTATATTTTTGTACTATCTCACCTAATTTATCCCATGCTATTATGTTAATAAAATCAGTTTCTTTGTTTCCTGGTCTATTTACTGCTAGACTAAACTGTGCTACTGCTTTATTTGACTGAGTGTATCTTACTTCAGCATCTTTAGTCATTCTACCTATCAATATGATTTTGTTCATCATCTTTATCGTACCTCCCTGCAACTATCATTGCACTTATTAAAAACATTAATATTAGTATTAAAAATACTAATCCAAAGAATGCCAAAATTCCAATTAATATATTCATTCTATCTCTCCTATCATTTTTATTTCGTGATATTCATCAGCTATATCCCATTCATCAGGTTCTTCATCTATTACCTCATGAGGAGGATCAGGATATAATCCTCCATAATATTCAGTTGTATCTATCATTATGCCTCCTTTGGTAGTGTTACTCTTAAACTTCCTTTTCTACCACTTGTTACTTCTGTATGTATAAATGTATATTTCTCATACACCTCAGGCATTTCATCTTTTAGCCTAGCAACTGCAAATGCTTTTACTTTTTTTTCTTTTGGTTCAACATCAGCCATAGCCGTCAATTTAGTTCCATTTGTCAATGTCCATGTTTTTATATCTTTTGCTAACATCTTTTGTCTTAATTCTTCTTTAGCTTGTTTGTAGTTTTCTTCTAACTTTTTATATTCAATCATTCTTTTTTCTAATTGTTCTACTCTAGAACCTAATGATATAATTTCTTTTTCGTCATCATTTATTGGTTTCACTTCAAACGGATTCATTATTCAACCTCCTGACCACTTTCTTTTAACATTTCAATCTTCTGTTGTTTTGTTTCTAAATTTTTAACACAGTCTTGTAATTGTTCTAGAGTCATGTCAGTATTAGTTGTAACTCCATAGTATTTTAATATGTCCTCCATACTTGACTTTGTATCTATTACTAAGCTCTTCATTCTAGTCATTAAATCTATTACTTGCTTTTCTGTATTACCATTAGCTTTAAATGTTACACCTTTGCTGTTGCTTGCATCAGGTGTTTCTTTTTCAGGATCATCTCCAGTAGGAACCATAAATGTATTTGCTAAATAATATTTAATTGCTCCTGTATATGCTTTATAACCTGCTTTATCTCCCCTATCTAATCCTTCACCACGAATAATACTTTCTTCATAAAAGCCTGTTTCAATATCCGTCAAAGTAAATTTCATTGTTACTATTCTTCCAACTGGTGTTTTGCTATTTGGCACTTGATAAGTAAAATAGTCTTCTTCAGTAGGTTTTAATTCTAATCCTGCTTCAGTTAATATTCTATTAGCAACATCTTTGTATTGTGCTTCTGTAAAATATTTATAGTTATCATATGTGTTTTTACCTTTTTTTTCTAAAGTTCCCATTTTAACAAGTTCTTTTCTTGCTTTATTCTTTTTTTGATTTAATTTAGCATTTAATTCTAACCATTTTTCTATCTTTAATAAATCTTTTAAATTTGTTGTTTTATTTGTGTTTAATAAGTTTTCTTTCTCTTCCATTTTATTTCCTCCTAATCATTGTCTAAGCTATAAATGTCATAGTGTATAGGATAGCCATACCTATTTTTTGATGATACTGTGTGTTTTATAAATTTATAGCCTAGTTCTTTTAATTCAAATATTCTTGCTCCTAGTTGAGTAATTCCTAACTCCTGATATGCTTCCCAACTTGTAATAGTTCCATAGTCAGTAAGCCATTTTATAATTCTATCTTTCTGAGTTATTCTCTTCATCTTCTATCATCCCAACTCTTACTATATGATTATCTCCATCACATACCATTCCAAAGTTTCTATAATTTAATTCAATATCCAAATCCCCTAAAGTTATATCTTCATAATTAAACATCATTATTCAAACTCCTTTAATAATTTTTCCATTTCTTGTTTTTCTTCTTTGGTTGCCTTTGTTGGTTCTTTAACTTCATTAAACCAGTCTGGTGTTTTTTCAACCTTTTTCCCTTTTAATTTTTCAAAGATAATACCCTTATAATTATTTGCCATACACTCATCAATTAGACTTACAATATTCTCTACCCCATATAGGCTCGTGGCACTTTCTATTCGTGCAAGTAAAGTTTTAAATCCAGTCTCTTTGTAATATTCTTTTCTTTCCCATTTGTAATTTAACCATTCTTCTATCTTTCCCCTTAACAATCCCCTATCTTTATAGAAATTATTATTAGAAAGTAGAAATAAGAAAGTAGAAATATTATTTGCTTTTAATTTCGGTTTTGTTTCGGTTATGGTTTGGGTTTTAGTTTCGGTTTTTGGTCTACCACCTTTTTTACCATTTATTATGTTAGTTTTGGTTGTATTTAAAGGCATTTTTATATTATTCCAAATACCTAAATTTAAACCCTCCAATTCAGGTTCTTTATCTTCAAAAACATATTCTAATATTGCCATTAACATTATTAATTTATCTTCATTTTCTAAATATTTAATTATGTCATAATAATTTTTATAAAATGTAAAACTATTAATCTCATTCATTATGTGCCTTTCTACTCAACCATACCCTTGCAATAATGTTAATTATGTGTTATACTTAAAGAGTAATTATATTACAAATTTACTTGACTTATTGGTTCTGTCCAACTGATAAGTCCTTTTTTTGTTTTCTAACATATTTCCTCCTTATTTATGTAATTCACAATAATTAACTGAATAACCTTTATTAGTACACTTTTCTATAAAGTCTTTATTAGATTTATCTAATATTTTAAATAAACCAATTACTACTAATGTAATAGCTACTACTTTAACCCATCTTTTTATTCTCATTTTTTATTCACTCCTTTCTATTCCTGTCATTTTTTTAAAGAACCATATGGGAACACCTGATTTAATTATGTAAATAGGTTTGTTCTCATTTTTATATAGTTCTTCAAGTTCTAAATTAAGTTGTTTTATAATCTGTCTTGCTTTATCTTCTTTATAACCTGTGATCTCCATTATGTCTTTTTTGTTGTAATAATATTTTTCCATCAGTTCCTCCTAATTAGATAATACTCCTAAATCACCATTTTGGTGATTGCTAGGTAAAAAAATATCATCAATTTTCATTCCAAAATAATTAGCAATCATAAACATTTCATCACCATTAAATATTGCATCACCTCTTTCTTTTAAACCATATTGCTTAGGAGATACACTAATTAAATTAGCTAATGTTTCTTGATTAATATTATTTCTTTTTCTTAAAATAATTAATTTTTCTTGCATTTTATCATTCACCTCTTTTCTAAGACAATTCAATTGTATCACCATTTTGGTGATAAGTCAACACTTTTATTTCTTTTTTTTTACTTTTTTGTTCCGTTTTGGTGATAATATGTTATAATTTAAGGGAAGAAAGGAGGGGAATATGGATGTAAATAAATATATTGGTTCTAAAATTAAAGAATTTAGAATTAAAAAAAATATTGGTCAAGAGGAATTAGCAGAATTTTTGCATACTACACCACAAACTATTTCACGATATGAATTAGGTCAAAGAAAAACAGGAAATGACATTTTATTTGATTTAGCAGAATATTTTAATGTTTCAATTAATGATTTTTTTCCAACTATTAATTATGATAATGCTATTCAAATGAATCCAAATGAAGATACTATTAAAATACCAGTATTAGGAATTATTAAAGCAGGAATACCTATTGAAGCTCAAGAAGAAATATTAAATTACATAGACATTCCTAAAAGTTGGGTAAAAGGAGACAAAAAACTTTTTGGACTAAAAATTAGTGGGGATAGTATGTTCCCTAAATATCAAGAAGGAGACATTGTAATTTTTATACGAGATGAGGATAAAGAACATTACAATAACAAAGACTGTGCTGTTATGGTTAATGGTGATGATGCAACATTTAAACAAGTATTATTAAATGAAAACGGAATAGTTTTAAGACCTTATAACAATGCTTACGACATTATGATGTATAGCAACGAACAAATAGAAAAACTACCAATTAAAATAGTAGGTGTTGCTAAAGGTAAATGGACTGAATTATAGGAGGTAATTATGGAATTAAGTAAAAAAGATAAAAAAACTTTAATTATTATTATAATTGTAATTTTGATAGTAAGTTGTTCTTTATTAAACAATAATGATAGCAATACTACAAATCAAGTTAATAACATTGACACTAAAGAAAATAATAATCAAGAAAAAACTAATGTTGTGTTTGAATGGAAGTGTACAAGTGATATAACACATGAAGGTAGAGAAGAAACAAAAGTATTAGAAGTTGGCAAAGATATAGAACCAGGAAATTATGTAGTTAAATATGATTATCATGATTTTACTGATTCGCAAGGGCAACAAACTACTAATAAGTTTAATAGATATTATTTTTTATACATTTCTAATATTAAAGTTGATGATATAAATGGAGAAAATATTAATAAATTAAATGATGATGTTAAAGATGAAAAATCATTTGTTCCTAATAAAACTATAGAAAATACTAAAGAAATTACTCTAGAAAATGGCAATTATTTATATTTATATCATACTGTTAATGAAAAAGCTAATTATGGTGATTTAACTATAGAAAAGAAATAAAAAAAGACTAGAAACAAGTTCTAGTCAAACCACATAACATTAAGCTTATTGGTCTTTGGTCTTAATGCTATTTAATTATAGCATGCTAAATTTTTATTGTAAAGGAGGGATAAGTTGAAAAAATCAGATTATGAAAAGACTAAATATCCTAACATATTTAAACATAAAACTAATGGCACTTATGCTATTGATATTAGTTTAGGTTACGATTCTAGAGGTAAAAGAATTAGAACTACTAGATCAGGTATAAAAAAAGAAAAAGAAGCTAGAGAAATACTACAAAATATTAAATTAAAAAAAGACATAAAACAAGGCATAACTGAAAAAGCTAAATTTGAGGACTTATTAGAAGAATATTACTCTTGGTTAGTATTTGGTAAGAAGATTAAAGAAACTACCTTAAAAAGGAAAAAAAGCAGATTTAATAGCAGAATACTACCATTCTTTAAAGGTATGAAATTAATCAACATAAAAAGAACTGATATAGAGGCATATCATAAGTATTTAGATAAAGCTACTAAAGAACATCATAGTAAAAAAGGAATCATTAAAACTGATATTCCTTTAGATAGTGAAACAAAGAATAGTATTCATAAAACATTATCAGCATACTTTAATTGGATAATAACTTATAAAGGTGCTATTACTAATAACCCTTGTAAGTCAGTTTCTAACTTTAAAGTTGAAAAAAAAGATATAGAGTACTATACCTTAGATGAATTAATGGTTTTATTAGATACAATTGATAAGGATACTACTAAAGAAAAACACACTAAGTTATTAGTTAAAGCTGTTATAGAAGGATTATTCTTTAGTGGATTTAGACTAGGTGAGTTCTTAGGTTTAAGATTTAGTGATATAGATTTTGATTTGTTCGATAAAAAAAACATTGATAAAGATGAAATAAAAATAAATATTAAAGCTCCAATAACTTATGATAGTGGATGGATAGAAACAACAGGTAAGACATTTGATAGTATTAGAGTTAAATATCTAGGTAGAAATTCCTTTATACCAATATTTAAATATGTTAAATATTGGATGGCTTACGGAATTAAATACTCTAAAGATGATTATATATTTACAAGTCCTATTAGTGGTAAAATAATATCACCTACTCAATTAAGAGGACATATTAATTACTACATGGATAAAGCAGGATTAAAAAGGCTTAAATTAAAAGACTTTAGACATAGCTATGCTACTCTTTTAATGAGTAATGGTTATAGGCTTGAAGATATTAAAGAAGAGTTAGGACATACTAGCATAAAAATAACAGAGAAACACTATGCTACTCTGTATGAAGAAAACAAAAAAAATATAGCTAAAAAGATAGATAAATTACTTTAGGGAGTATTTAGGGAGTAAGACAAAATAAAAAAACCCATAAATAAAGGGCTTGTTTTACTCTTTGGTGTCCCCTTAGGGCTGTGTAATAAAATACACATGCTAAATTATATAGGATAATTTACTAAAATGCAACAATTTTTTTGATATTTTCGATTATTTTTGATATTTTTTACAAGTTTGGGAGTATTTTAGGAGTAATTTATCTATCTCTATAAGGAGGTAGAAATGAATAATTATTGTATAAATTTAAGAAGGAAAAAAGGTAATCCTTTTTGCAAATTATTAAAAAAGGAAATACCATTTTCCTGTTGTCAGGAATGTGTTAATAAAGAATATAAGACTAAGACTATATCTAAATTGAAAAGACAAACTACTAAACATAAAAAACTAGAAAACGAACGATTTAGTATTATAACCAACGATTTAAAACATTGTATTGTTTGTGGTAAAAATAGAAATGCCCTTCATGAGGTGTTTTATGGCTCTTATAGGCTTGTTTCTATTAGGTATGGTATGGTTATACCCCTATGCCTTAATCATCACACTATGGGCTTGTATTCAGTTCATAGGAATAGGCAACTAGATTTGTATTATAAAAAGTTAGCTCAGTCAATTTTTATAAAAAGATATTCTTATGGTCTATTTATAAAAGAATTTAAAATTGATTATATAGAAAAATATAAAGAGGAGAATTAACTCCTCTTATTTTATTTAGAGCCATTTTTATATTTCCTTGTTGTTGTTATTGTTGCTCCTGTTGAACTAGCTCCATATATATTTACTTTACCAAAACTATCAGTTTGTATTGTATAAACATCTTTTTGTGGTATTGATAATATTCTATATGATAAACCACCAAACTTAGCTGGTTTAACAAACCCACATTCGTTTCCTTTAATTGGTTTAACATTAGTTTTATAAACTCTCCAACTTGTTGCATTACTAGGTAAATTTATCCATTTAGTATTAGAATTTGTCGCTGCACCTGTATATTTTTCTACTTCTGCTTTAGATACTCCAAAGTAGGTGTAGGGATTAGACCAGTAACTAGAATTACCTCTTGTTTCATCTCCTCTATATGTACTCTTTTGTCTATTATCTAAATGAACATAGTTATTATTTATTTTAGCAATACCATTTAATTCTTTTAAATCATAAGCTACACATATAACTATTTTACTAGGTATAATCTTACCTTGTTTATCATAAAAACAACAATCTGCTGCTAACCCTTCATAATGCCTTCCTAAAAAGCCACCAATTTTCTTGTCATATGTAGCACATCTATAACCTGATGAAATAATACATTTACTAGCATTTAATTTACTAAATATATGTTCTAATTTAGTAACAAGGTTTTGGTCTATTTTAATACTCCCACAATGCTGACATCTAAATTCTCTAGAATGAAAATGTGTACTTATTTGTTTTGAACTTGTTATCATATTATCACCTCTTTTATACGTTTATTGTAATATTAACTGCACTTAAACCATCATATCCTGCATCTGGTTCAACTGTTACAGTACCACTTTCAGTTACAGTAATATTTTTTTCTTGTAAATTAAGACTAGGTTGTTTTTCAATCCATAAATCATATATACATATACCATAATTGTTATCAGTACTTGTATAAGCTAAGTTTTCAATTACAATATAAAAGTCTGTATAATCTTGTAAAGCTGGTAAAGAATAAGTTGTGGTGTCCATAGTTTCATTAGTTTTTACGAAACTTGTTTTAGATGTTGTTCCACTACTAGGTACTAAAGAAATATATCCTCCTCCATATTGAGAATATGCCCCTGTCCAATTATTTGTCTTTTTGAATTTTACATTAATAGTATCACCAGAATTAATTGGTAATGTTCCAAAAGAAAGACGATATTCAGACCACGTTTTTGCATAAGCATACGCATACCCTTGACTATTATAATTTTCAGTAAAACTTCCTGTTCCATCTCCACCCGCTTTTGTATATGTATAAGGAAGTTGTACTCTACCATCTTTTAATAGATATGTTTCAATTGCTTGTTTTACATTTGTTATAACACTTACACTACTTAAACCATCATATCCTGTATCAGGTGTAACATTTGTTGTTGTATTTTCTTCTATTACTACTGACTTTGTTTGCAAATTTCCACCACCTTGAATACTATCAACAAAATCAGCATATTCATCTATTGTTTCATTTCCTATTTGATGTTGTAAATCATTTTTTGCGTTTATAGAAGTTTTTAAATTATTTTTAGCATTTTGTAATCTTGTTATTTCTGTTGCTATACTCATATTAGATACCTCCTAACAAGCTTTCTATATCTCCAACTATGTCATCAACATATTTCTTTGTTGCTGGATTATAATCTCCTGATGGAGAATATGAAGTTGTATTATTTATGCCTAAAAAGTTAGCTGTATTTGAAATGTATCTAATTTTATCAACAGAAGCTGCAAAAACATTTGTAACTGTATTATTTGAGCCTAAAGTTATTGTTAATCTAAAAATCATATTTTTATATAAAGTATTTCCATATTTTTCTACTTCTGATAAACCACCACCATAATAAGGTGTAAAGCATATAATTAAATAACCATGATTATCATAATAAATATTATTACAAATATCTAAATACGTTACATCTCCATTAACAAATTTCAAATAAACATTTCCTTTTAATTTAAAATTAGTAAAATCAAAATTATCAACTATTTCTTGAGCTATTAACATAGTTGAAGGATTATCTATATTAAAACTTGTTTTATCACCTATATTTGTTATTACAAAAGTATTAGGTATTTTTGTATCAACTTCTACTTTTGTATAATAGTTAGTTAAATCATCAACATCTTTTGTAATAAAATTAGAAACATCAGGAATAACTATGCCTAAATCACTTGTTGTTTTATTACCACTTAATTCAACATTATTTATTTTTGGTTTATTACTTAATTCAGTATAATCAGAAGTTCCACCACTTCCACCACCAGTTGAATTAATTGTTAAAGTGTTCCCTGTTTGGTCTATTGTTACATTTTGTCCAGCTTCTATTGATATAGTATTAACACCATTTATTTTGGCATTTTTACCATCTGCACCATCTTGACCATTATAAGCATATGTAGTTTTGCTTTCTCCATATCTATTTGTAATTGTTACACTTGTTCCATTACTTAACTGCTCACTATCTATATCAACATTAGCAACTTCATTTAATCCATCATTTAAAGCTTGCATATATTGTTCAAATTGAGTAGGTGTTATTACTTCAGGATCTTCAGTATTTTCTACATAAGAGCCAGCTCTCACATAAGCTGTATCATAAGTAGGTGAATATCTAATAACTAGATTATCTCCATCAACCTCATAAGCATATACATGAATTTCAAATGTTCCTTGATTCAATACTTCTTTTGGTATATCACATTGATTATTTATAATAGACATCTCTATTGTTGAACTACCTTGAATAAACACAGCTTTCTTTACTAAATCTTCTGTATAATCTTCACTAAAAGAGAAATAACATTTATTAACATTATATTCTTTATCATTTAATACATAATCAGTATTAATTGAGACTTTATTTTTAGTTACTGATATATTCATGTACTATTCCTCCTCTTTTTTTGTTTTTTTTCTACATATTTTATCTTCTAATTTGTCAACTCTAGTTGCTAATGTAGTTAAATTGCTATTAATTGCTACAAGAGTTTTTTGTATATCATCTAATATTTTGTTATTATCTTTCATTGTTGTATTAATAAAGTAAATCATAAATGCTACACATATTACTCCAATTCCATTTTGTGTAATTAAATTAATTAATTCTTCCACTTTTATTCCCCTTTCTATGCTGTTCTTTTCCACATACTTACTACTATATAAGGCTGTAAAGAACTAGCAAATGCCGTAAAATTTGACCTACCAATAACACCAGCACCTGCAGTAGGATTAACAGTAGTAGCACTTTGAAAGCCATGTTGATGTGTCTTGCTACCCCCAGTTTCTAAAAGTGTATCAAAATCGCTATCGTCGGTATCTTGCCCAACTAAAACTTTCCCATTTCCAAAGCTTTCCCATGTTCCTCCTAAAAATGTGCTTGGGTTTACTCCAGTAGTATTAATATATATTGAACCAATCGGATATATGATATTGGTTAAAGAACTTAATTCATTTGCATTGTTATTTACTACTGACTTAATCTCATTCATATCAGTATCATTTAATTTATTAATATTAGGTATATCTGAATTTTGATTTATGTATACCTTATCATCATAAGTTATTGTTTGTACTGCCATTAAATCACCTCCACTGGTTGAATTATTTTATAATATTTTCCACCTTCTAAATTAAGGTTATTTATTGTATTAAATACTGTCATATAATTGTAATTTGTAAATTGTATATTATCTACTGTTTTACCATTTGGAACATATATAATAAATTCATATTGTCCTGTAGTTCCTGTTTGAGTAAACATAGTATTAGTTATTACTTTTGTATCTAAGTCATTATCAGTATAATTTATTAAGGCTCTTGTTATTACATTTTGACTATAATCTGTATATTCTGATAGTGTACTCATTGCTGAATTTAAGTTGCTTGCTGCTCCACTTGTATTTAATGAACCATCATTATTTTGAATAGCTATTGTATTCATAAAATTAATATTTACTGTTTCATATATGTTTTTTATTACTTCTTCACTATCACTATTCATTATTAAGTTAGTTTTACCTAATAATTCTTTAGGTTGTATTGATATTTCATTTAAGTAATTGTTAGGAACTTCTATAGTGCTTATTGTTGTATCTCCATTTACTTGCATATTATATAAAGTTCTTGCAAATATTAATTTACTATTACTATATAATCTACCTATACTTGGTATTAAAATGTCATAATTTTGATATTCTGTACCATTATAACCATTAGGATTATAAACTTCTTTACATGAATAATAACTTTCTCCTAATTGAGTAAAATATTGATACAAATTGAAGTTCCTTGTTGTTATAAAGAAATCAGTATTATTTGTTGCTATTGTTAAGTTGCTAGCAAGTGTTGTATCAAATACATTGTTACCTACTATTCTACCTGTTATTATTTTAAATTTATTATTTGCTAAATCTGTTACTACTGTTATTTTAAACAACACACTACTATCTATCTTTTTAAATATTATAGGATTAAAGTCTCCAGTATATACTCCATATACATCTTGAATTGAATAAATGTTTGTAATATCTCCTGTTTCTAAATTTATGCTATTAATCATATATTTAGTATAAGTATTGTTAGTATCAGATACTTTATATCCTACATATGCTGTTGTACTATTAAGTATTATTCCTGCATCTCTTCTTAATGATAAGCCTGCTATAGTTGCATCTGTATATGTTGTGGTTGTTTCAGTCCCATTATTATAGAAATATACTCCTATACCATATACATTAGTGCTAATTGGATATCCTGGATTAATTGTCTTTAAGTATGTATTCCCTTCACCATCTATACTAGCCCATTGGTCTACTCCGTTAACACCAGTCATTGCTATATCTTCCCATTCATTGCTAGTTCCAACATTTACTGTTAGTTTGGTTATATATCTATTACTACCATTTGAATTTAATACTAAATAAATAGACTGTGATATAGCTTTAATAATAGTAGTTACTAAATAGCTAGAATTATTTAAAATAGTAGTACTAGGTACTGCATAGCTTTTTCTTATTTTAACTATATATTCTCCTCCAGCATTAGTCATTGATATATTATTTAACATAAGAAATCTTTTATTAGCTTGAGTACCTAAACTATCTGCTTCTATACAATAGAAATATCCATTTTCATCAACATTAAATCCTGTTAAATATTTAAAACTTACTTCACTTGTAAATTGTGTAATTAAAGTTAATGGTGTTAAATCTTTATCTACTATTAATATAAATGAACTATAGTTACTACTTTTATATCCTAAAATTACTACATTTGAATTGGTTTGTGATTGTATAACTTTTTCTAAAACATAATTACTTGTAGCTAGTTCTGTTTGTATATATGTATCAAGATTATTAGTTACTGTTTCATTTTCTAAAAACACAGCTTCTTCACTAGGTGTTCCTTGAATTATGTTATTTGTTATATATGTTAATAAAGTTTCTTTAAAATCATTTGTCATATTTACCTCCTATTGTGTAAATGGTGCATTCAAAGGTGCATTTAATACATTAGTATCTGTTATTGTTATTTCTGTTGCTGTTGCATTACTAAATACTATTGTTGCCTTTGATTCTATATCTATATTTCTAGTTATACTTTCACCTTCTGCTATATTACCTGTTGCTTTATTTCTTTGATTATCAAACCAATTTATTGCTGCTTCACTATTAAATGAACTTGATAATTCATATGTATAAAAGACATCACCTGTTGTTGCTATTATTTCAATTGATTTTTTCTTAACCATATAATCTGTATTTAATTCTTCAATTGGTGCATCAAAATATACTGATTGTCCTACATTATATATATCAGTTCGTGTTTTTAAAGTTATTATTACTTCAGCACTACCTTTATATTTAATGTAAGTTTCTCCTATCATTTTTAATTCATTACTAGATAAAACATCATTTCTATTTTCATATCTTGCTATTACACCTTTTCTACCTGTATTATTACTTACTCTGTTTATTTCATCTTCATTAGATACTACTTCTCTACCTTTTACTAATGGAGTATATCCTATATTTATTACTGTACCTGCTAAATGGGTTTCATTTGTTTCTATTGTGTTATTTCCAAAGGTATAGTAAAAGTCTGCTTCTACTCCTAGTTCTTTGTCATAAGTTGTTGCAAATGTCATTGGTGTTCCATTTACACTTATAGCTTTTATTTCAGCTATATTTGTTGTAGTTATATAGTTAGTGTTATACCCATCTGCTATTATTGTTTCATCATAATCTACTCCACCATATACTTCATCTGATAACATTACTTGTTTATTTCTATAATCTCTAGTACCATAATTAAAAGTTAAATCTAAAACTTTATTAGTACACCACCATTCCTTAGTGTATTCTATATCTATTCCACTAGGCATTAATTGAGGATCATAGAAATCAATTGCTACTGTATTTTCATCTATCATCCTAGTAGTCCATCTTGAACCACTTATATCAGCTAAATATTGAAATACATCATAAGCTGATTTATTTAATGTAGAATAAGCTCCAATTATTTCTTCAGAATTATTTATATTTACATTTCCTAAAACAAATCCATATTGATTAATTGCATCTACTACCATACTAATAGCCTCTGTTATTGTTTTGTTGCTTATAACAAAATCTAACATATCTCCTGTACTAAGAAAATCTTTAAAATCAAGTATTTCTAAACTGCAATATTTTGGTTCTCTTGGATTAAGTGATATATCTCCACTATTTTTTACCATTCCTGCAAATAATAAATTATTATTTACTTTGTTTAATTGACCAATTAATTTTTCATCTATTATTTTTATATAAACTGGATTTTCACTTACATAATAACAAATCAGATTATTTTGAATTAATAAATTTTTAAAGTCATCAACAGTATAATTACTTTTTGAAGCATAAATTGCATCAGAAGTTCCACCCCAACTTTGCAAACTAGAACTTAATCCAATTTTATTAGTAGTTGCATCACTATATATAGAACCAGCTTTTTCTGTAATTCCATAATTAGAAAATATTCCCAACGTATTAGTACTTCCATAATTTGAATTTGAAACTGAGTAACCTAAACTAGAATTTAAGTTAGCAAGCTTTATAGCATTATTTGAAATATACCAACTTTCTGTTCCATTAAACGTATATTTACTTATTCTCTTTTCTATAAACCAATCTCCTGGATTACCATAAGGTTCGTAAGGTGTTTTTTGATTGCCTTTTTGAATTTGAAGCCATTCCCAATATGTTGAAACATCATCTCCTGCTCTAATTCTAAACACTAAATATTTAGCATTTGCATTAGTGCTATAAATAGGATTAGATACTAAGTTTTGAAAGTTATAAACAGTAGAACCTATTGTTGGCAATTCATTAGTAGTCCCTGCTTGCAACAAATGATTAGATAATGAAGATATTCCATCTGTTATTGCATAAGTAGTATTTGGATTACAAGGAATATAAAATACTCTATTGTTATTATTTCCTTTAATTGTATCTCCTGAATATTCAAAATAAGCATTTAATATATTTATAGAATTTTTATCAAATAAATTAATACCTTTTATTTTATATATTTTGTCAGCATAATTTCCTATTTTACATAATTCTAAATCTCCTAAATCAAAAGTATAGTTTTTATTATTTATTTCTTCTGTTATAGTTCCTGTTTTATTTATAACAGGAATAGTATTTTGAAATGTAGGAGTTCCATTTTGAATAGTTTCTCCTAATATTTCAAATTCTATTGTATTACTATCAATTATTTTACATTTAGAATAATCTTTAGGATAGTAAAACCTTGATACATAGTCATGGTCTTGTTCCCAACTTTTAGGATAACAATTGTTTAGTATTGTTGAAGAAGTAGAAAGCATTTCTTCTTTTATTGTAAATTCTTTATTACAAACTACTTCTTCATTGTCTATATACATTTTAATCATTTTATACCAGCTCCATAACAATAGTCATTTTTTGCTCCACCAGAATATGTTTTTATTGTATTTACTACTTGTCCTAGTGGGTCTGTTTTTACATCTACATTGTTATATACATTTACATTAGGACTATAATGCATTCCTGTCGTTGCTGATAATTGAGGACTTATACTAAATGTTTCTGCTATTTGACTTTGTACTTGTTTTTGCATTTTATCAAGTTCATTAGTAAATCCTAATACTGAAAATTTACCAACCATAGCAAATTCTGTTGATGGGCTATGTATACCTAATACTGATTTAATTCCATTAAGAATAGACTTACCTAACGATTTAACTTTAGAAATCACCCAATTTTTTAATCCTGATATTCCATTCCATAATCCATTTACTATATTTTTTCCTACATTTAGCATTTGACTTGGTATTGATTTAAACACATTAACTATACCTGTAGCCATTGATTTTAATTTTCCTGGTATTGATTTAAACCAATTTACAATAGTATTTACAAAGTTATTAACAAAATTCCTAAAAGCACCACAGTTGTCATATAACAACTTAAATGCTCCTGCAAATGGATTAACTAACATTAATAATAAAGTTTGCCAATTATTTTTAAAAAAGTTTACTATTCCATTAAACATATTTGTTATAAATGTTCTGAAACCTTCGCACTTATTCCAAAGTAATACAAATATAGCTATTAAAGCTGCTACAGCAGCAATTACTAATACAATAGGATTAGCTAATAAAACAGCATTTAAAATTCCTATTGCAGCACTAATACCTTTTACTATAGCTATTAATTTTGTAATAGTTGCAAATGTTGTTATAAATACTGTTAAAGGTATAATAATAGCTTCTAACCAATCTTTATTCTTTATTATCCAATTACCAAATTGAGATAACATAATTACTGCTTTTGTTATATAAGGAGCTAAACTAACTAAAACATTTTTTATACTAGTTCCTACATTAGAAAATATAGTTGCTATATCTCCTAAACCAGCTTCTTTTAAACCTTTATTTACTGCAGCTATCATTTCAGCAAGTCCTGCTGCTATTCTAGAGTTCATATTAGTAATAGCTGTTCTTATACCACCTGTTGCACCTCGAGCTTGTTCTTCTAAACTACCAAATCCTTCTAAACCTTTTTGATTCATATCAACCATAGTTTGAGAAAATTTTTCAATAGTTTCTTTTGTTAAATCCCCTTGCCTCATCATTTCACCAAGTTCTTCTGCACTCAATCCCATAGCTTGAGCTATTTGTTTAAGTTGAGCTGGCATAGCAGTTTGAATGGTTCTCCACTCCATCATATCCATTTTTCCTTTTGAATATGCTTGAGTTAATTGTTCAAGTGCTGCTTGTTGATTAGCTATTGGAGCACCACCAGCAAGTATTGCATTATTCATTGCTAAAAACAAATCAGTAGATTTTTTTATATCTCCATTTGCAGAAGTTAATCTTTGAACTGCCATAGCACCATCTTGAAGTGTTGTTGGCAACCCAACCAATTTATCAGCTATTTTATCAATTGCTTTTTGGCTTTCTTTTGTACTAATTCCTAAATTCTTCATAACATTAGAAAAATTAGTTAAAGTGTCATATCTGTCAATAGCTGTCCCCATATTTCTTGAAACCATACTCCAGGCTGTACTAAATGCTTTTGTTATTCCTGTAGCTGCTAATACACCTTTAGCTATTGAACCTACACTTGTATTTAATCCTTTAACCTTACTATCAAAGTCTTTTGTATCAGCAGTAAACCTGGTTAATACTTCTGCTCCTTGCATATATTCACCTTCTTTCTATAAAAAAAGGTGAGGTTTTATCCACCCCACCTTAAAGGTTATGCAGATGTAACAACTGTACCTTTTCCAATTATATTAATTGTTATTGAGAAATCTCCTTCATCTTCTGCAGCACCACCTAAATCACTCAAAGAGAATGAACATGGTACTTGGTAAGTTGTATACTCTAAAACTGAATCACTTATATCAGTTAATAAATCAAATTGCATTACTTGATTATTAAATTGTGCTATTTCACCATCTGCTATTAAAGTATGTATATCACCTAATAGAGATATAATAGCTGCATTATTCATATCTATTTTAACTGAACCTTCAATTGACATTGCTACTCCTGTTTTAATAGCTCTTTGAATTGCATCACAGTAAACATAGAAAGTTTTTTCTTCAAATTCTGTGTTGAATGACAACTCAGCAGCTGTACACATTGGAGTGAATGTAGAAGAAGCTGTTGTTCCAGTATTAACAGATAGATTTTTTATGAAATCTCTATTATTAATAAAATAGTTCATATTTCTCCCTTCTATGCCACTCTATTTACGATACATTGTAGAGTAGTAGTATATGCTACTCTTCTGATTTCCATATATTGAATAGCTCTAGGATTAGCCATTTGTTTGAATATTAATTGCCATTTTTGATTGTTATAATCTATTAATACACTTTTGCCTATTAATCTGCCTATTTCATTAATTACTTCATATTGGTCTTTGATATTATCCCCATAAACATTTATAGTAAAGTAATTAAATAAAGCATTATCATTGTTAAAGAATACTATTTTTTGTCCTGATGTTTCCTGACATACAATTACCTTAGTATCTATATCATTAGTTGAAAATTCAGCCTTAACCTTATACCCGTCCACTATTTGATTAAGGTATGATATAAGAACTAAGTTTTTGTTTTTTATATCTTGTTCTGTCATAATTTATAACCTCTCTTAGCATTTTCTACTGCTCTTTTTACAATAAGCTCTTTCTCATTTTTAAACTCTGTCATATACCATTGAGCATAGGTACTTGGGTTTGTCCAATTTGTAGATTGAGGATATTCCCATACATCAGGAGCATAATCTACTCCACTAGCTCCTAAGTGATAAGATTTACCACCTTCAGCTACTACACCCTCAGCCATTGCTGCTCTATTAAGTTCTCCTGTTAAGTAAGGAAATCTTTGTTTAGAATTAGTAAAATCTAGTGTTATTCTAGCCATATTGTAAACAGTATAGTCTATATACCTATCAAGTTCTCTTATAGGCAAATTTCTTGGTATTTCAACATTGACTTTAATATTCATTTAACTGCAACTGTATAATTGGCAATCTTATTCCAAATCCAGTTATCTTTAACTTTTAAGATAGAGAATGTTCTACCACCCATAACAAGTTGGTCGCCTTCTTTGACATCTGTACAATTTTTAAGGATAAAATATCCTTCTGCTTCTGGTACTGTGTACATACCAAATCTATCTGTTATGTCTACATTGTAAGGACAACAAACTACATCAACTCGTGTTTTATCTTGATCATCATAAACAGAACTTTCATTCCTATTATTTTGTATCAAGACTGCTGGCATTCCATTTACATTAAACATTAACTACTCCATGTCATATTAATAGTTCTATTTTGATTTAGAGTTTGACCTCTATAAAGATAACCATTATTAGCTAATATTCTTAAAGCTAGAGTGGAATAATCACTTTTTAATTCATTCTGCATATCTCCAGCTTTTACTCTTCCCTTATAATCAATAAGTGGAATATCATATTCGTACATAAATCTTAATTGTTCCATAGAGGCATTTTTTATAGGTGTAGGAACAGTAGTTTCATCCCATTGTCCTCTATACCTAAGTCCTATTTGTGAATAAATCATTTCACAGGCTGCCTCTATTTTCCAATTATCTGTTTGTGGCATTGTTATATTATATTTATTATTAAACTCTTCTATAGTAAAGAAAGTCATAATAAGACCTCCTTTCTAATTATGCTGATACTTCGTCAACTAATTTAAGAATTGCACCAGTTTCTACTACTTTAGCTCCAAACATAATGTTACCTTCCATTACATAGTAACCTGGGAAACCTGGATAATTTCCGTTGTATTCTACAAAACTATCAAAGAAAGTATCTCCAACTACTGCTAGTGGATTGTAGAAATATCCTTTAACATCACTTAATACTGTGTCATTAATTGGGAATATATCAATTCCGTAAGCATTTGCTATTTCTCCAAATGTTACTCCTGCTCTACCAGCTTCAGTTTCAAATTTTAAAATTGAAGTTAAAGCTGCTACTAGATTTCCATATTCAGTAGCTGCAAGTCCTAATCTATAATCTTCATATACATTGTTGTTGAATAATGTTGCTTTTAATGAAGTTAATGTTGAAATATATTCTTCTTGAGTTGCAGGATTCCATTCAGCTTCTTCAGTAACACCATTTGCAAGTACACCAAATCCATAACTATCAATTTCTTTAGCTACTGCTTGGTCTTTCTTATCCATAGCATTTTCCATTGTGTTAATGAAGTTAGTTCCTGCTACCATTACTGGTATTCTAATTGAATAATCCATTGGTAATTCAGTTAAATCTACTTTGATTGAACTATATCCTAATAGTCCTGGAGTTAATGCTTCTGCTATTTCTTTTGTCTCTCTTACATTAACTGTTGCTTCTGCTGATTTTAAAACTTCTATCATTGGAGTACCAGCATTTCTTAATTCTCCAATAAAGTTAGGGTTTAGAAATTTATAAAATGTTGAACGATATAACAAAGAGTCATAAATTCGTTTAGCAACACTTTGTAAATCTAAACTATAAACACCTTCTTGTGTATAATTCATAAATTTTACCTCTTTTCCTTTTACTTTTTAAACAATTCTTTTAGGCTTGTTTTTCTTGTAACTTTTATTTCATTGTTTTGTTTTGTTTGAGTATTAAAATTACTTTCATTAGGAACTTCAGTCTTAATTTCAGCTTTAGGAAAATATGTTGCTCCAAATTTCTCTTTGATCATACTGATAGCTTTAGAGTCATCAGTTTCATCCTTAAATAATGTGTTTCTTAATTGAGAAATTTCTTCAAACTTATCCTTACCAAAACCTTGACTTACCATTTCAACCTGTAATTTTAACCCTCCAATTGTATTAGTCTGTTCTACATTCTTAGCTTGTAAGTCATTGTAGCTTTTATCAAGAGTGTTATATTTACTTTCTAATTCAGAATATTTTGAAGTGCTTTCTTTTACTGCCTCTTTCTTAGCATTGTCTAACTCTTCACTAAGTACATATCCCTTTCTAATATCTTTTTCCAACTTTTCAAGGTTAATATCCTCGTTGGATAGTTGGATATCCTTGTTTGTGATATATTTTGATATATCCATTTTTTTCTTCCTCCTATTGTCGACATATTTAGAAGTGCAATCGGTACTCTTATAAGCACCACAGAACAGATGATGTGAAAGAAAACCTAAAAAACCATCATCCATCCTGTGCTACCTATAAAGGTAGCTAGAAGATGTAAATTGTGAATAGTGCTTTTATAAGCACCATTGAATAGATTTAAAGGCGTAAGAAAAGAAAATAATTATCCTTCATATCTACTCAATGCTACCTATAAAGGCAGCACTATCTATATATAGCTGTTATTTGTTTTCTTAACTCTTCAGTAGGCAAGTCTTTCTTAATATCTCTTATAGTTCTATTTATTGCATTTATTCGTTGCCTACATTTATCAGCACTAGATTCATCTCCTAAGTCTTTGTATATTTTCATATCAGTCCTTAAATTAGATTTTTCTAGTGTTAGAGTGTTTACTTTTTGCCTTAACTTATAGAACTCTTTTGATTCTTCTTCTGTATATCTTGCTGTTTGTTTTTGACTGCTATCCCAATATATTGATAAAGTACATTTGCAATTAGGATGTAATAAATCTCCTTGACTATCTATTGCTGTTTCTCCTATTTTCTCCATTACTTCATCTAAACTCAAAACTCTATTTTGATAACTTAGGCAATGAGGACAGCTGAACGAATGATATGGAATTATAAAGGAGGTTCGATCAAGATTTTTACTGTCCCCAATTGTCTGATTCCATCCTGCTCTAGTTAAATTTGTATTGTGTATCATTGATAAATAGCTAGATAGTTGAACTTGTCTTACTACATTTCCAGCTTTATCAAAGTAACTAACTACTTGATTTACATCTTTGTTGTATGTTTTCATCCTGTCATCTATATATGTTTCACCTTGACTATCTATTGAATTGAACGAACGATTGTATATGTTTTCTGCATTGTTTTTAAATCTTTGTTCAAATCTTTGAAATTCTGATTCAGGTGTTAATCTAAAATATTCATCTTCTATAATCCAATCCATAGTAGGATCATATTTCTTTTTTAATCTTCCTATGTTAAGAGCCTCTTCTACATTGTTAGAATGTACTAGCTCTTTTAATTTGAGTAGTTGTTTATCCATAAATTTATGGTCTACTCCATCCCAAATCTTACTTAACTTTTTGGAAAAATACTCTTCACTCTTTTTTTCTTTTAGGCATTTAAAGAATAGTATTTTTGTTTCATTTTGTTTTTTTGTATAGAAAGCATTAACACTAAATACTTGTTTAGATATTAATTCACTAGAACTCTTCATATGCTAGGTTTATTTCTTTCTCTTCTTCTTTATATGCCTTTACTAAGTCATCTTCATTAGTTGGCTCGTCTATTAATTTATTTAAAATTGGTGTTATAATCTTAGCTCTTACTGAGTAAGGTACACTTGCTCTCTTTTGTATTTCTCCTAACACATCCAATTTCTTCATATCATCAAATCTTTCATTATCTCCATAATCCCAAATAATGCCTGATGGAATTAAGTTCTCAGTCATTCCTTGACTTGTTTGTAGTTTGATTATGTTTTCTAATAAATGATTAACTTGAGGTTCTAATTGCTTTTTAATAGCCTCTACTGTCATTTCAGTTATATTTGCATTTAAGTCTATACTTGCTACATTTTGATAAGCATCTTTTTCATAACCAAATGTTGCTGGACTTAAATTAGCCATTTGTATTATTTGATAATCACAAAACTTAAAACTTTCTACATAGTCTTTTTGTCTTATATCTCCTTGTAAGAACTCAAACATCTGATGTTCTCTATCTCCAGGCAATAATGTGAAATAATCTTGCATATGATTTACTTCTATAGTTGATACTTCATACATATTTGAAGATGGTCTCCAATTACCTGCTATATCTCCTGTTTGATAATGTTGAGTTGTTACTATTCTCGTTTTAGTTTTTTCTATCTCTTCAGCAAATACATTTAAGATAGTCATTTCTTGGTTTATTAGTTTTTCACTATCTTTAAAGAAATCTTGTCCAATGTCTATGTTAATAATTGGTTCGTATGGTAAGTTATATATATCTTTGTACTCATTATTTGTTAATCTATTGAATTTCCATAAAGGCATTGGAATCCATTTTTCATCTCTTTTTTTCTTTTCATAAGCTCTAAATGTTATAACTGATGTCCCATCACCTTTTATCTCTATATGTCTTTCTAAGCTATAATCATTCTCTTCATCATCAAAGTCTTGAATAATATCACAGCTAATAACCTTGTCATACTTCTGAACTAAGTTATGTATTTGGCATTTTCTTAAACATTCTAGATATACTTTGTTATCAAATTTATGTATATATATAAATGCCTCTTTATCATAGATAGACTCTTCTAATGCTCTACCTAGTGTTGGCATTATCCAATTAATCTCTAACCCCTCAGTTTGTGTTACTAGATCACTACCAAATAATTGGTTTCTTATGTATGTTGCTATCTTTTTAGCTGATGGAGCTACTACAAATCTATCTTCTTCTTTAATGTTAGGCATTCCATTAGTAGTACCTGGCATTGTTACTTTAGCTTTAATCTTGATAAAAGGAGATTGTAGTATATAGCTATCTCTAATTCTTCCTTCCATTAAATATCAACTCCTTTCTCAAAAACTACTCCCCAGTAAGTTTTCTTTTTTTTATTATCAGTCTTTAGTAGTTTTTTTGGAGTTACCATTAACCCTACTATCCATTTACCAAATAATTTTTTATTTCCATATACTCTTACATACATAGTTTCTATTTGTTCTTTACCATCTATTTTTAGTTTTTTAATACAATATCCGTTATAAAATAAATAAATTGTCCACTTCTTATCTTTATTCAACATAAAAAAGACACACACCTTTCTCGGTATGTGCCTCCCTTTGCAACTAAAATAGTCCAAAATTGCACTTCAATTCTACATAATCATTATAACATAAGAACGAACATTTGTAAACATTTATTTGTTCTTTTTTTCAGTTTTTTTAAGTATGTAGTGAGTGCTATATATCTCATAGTATTCAGTCTCTTTACAATTCTTACAAGGTATCTTTATGATAAGTGGTAACTGTTGACTTATACCTAGCATTTCTAAGTTTTTAAGATATTCTTCTATGCTTATTTCACATAAGAATCTATTTGTCTTTTTACATTTTATTTTCATTAAACTACAGGACTCCTACCAGTATCTTTAAATAATGCTATTATATAAGCCATAGCATCCCTTGAGTGGTCTTTCTCCTTAACATAACAGTTAGTTCCTTCTCTTTGGCTTTTTAACTTATCATATCTATACCCCTCTAACTCAATTAAACCCTCATCCTTGCTACTTTCTTCATAATGACCATCATTGGTAAAGTATCTAATACTTGGTTTCTCTAATACATATAAATAGCCTTTATAGAATAGAGCTTGTATGTATTGGTTATCTCTATCAACTGAACCTGCTCCTTTTTTAGATATACTATGAGATATTTTGTCTACTGTTAATCTATTATCAAAGTGAGCTGCTTCACTATCAATAACAAATTCAGTTATAGGTATATTTGGATATTTGTCTTTTAAGTAAGCTAGAAAAAATCTAAACTGTAGAGAGTAGTATTCAGTTGTCGGTGTATCATTTTCTATAGCAGGATCATGATAATATATCTCTAGCCTTACTATTACCCATCTTCTTGATTCTTGATGATAACATAGTGCTATAGGTACAAATGTTGTAGGATTAACTGAACCATAATCACAACCTATACCTATTTCCCTAATTACAAATCCATCTAAGCTATTTAATTTGTTTATTTGAGTAAATACTCTACCTTCTGCTATTACCCATTTATTAAAGACTTTTTGCTCTCTTAATGAACCTGGTGGAAATGAGTTTACTGCTTCTTTTATTTTCTCTTCAGTATCTAGTACAGGATTATCATAAGGATAAAATACATACTTAACCCAGTCAGTTGTATCTATGTATCTAAGTTTATATGGATGGTTTTCATTACCTTCTACATTAAAGCTATCTATTCTTTTGTAATATGGATGCCCAGCATATGACATCATTCTACCAGGTAGTTCATCAAAGGACTCTTGCAAGGCATCTGATGAATATATTCTAGCTGATTCATCCACCCAGCAGAAGATTAAAGGCTTACCTAATATTCTATTGAATGATAGTTTATTATTAAATCCAAAGAAATAGAACTTGATATTATATATTTCTAGGTATTTATCTTGTTGCCCAAACTTTAAAACATATTCTTTCCCATTTTTAAAATGATATTCTTTTGTTAGTATATTAGTTAAATTATCTACTATATTAGATTTAACTGTATCTGTAGTCCAACCAATTATAGCCCCATTATATTCTCTAGGTATGTAACCTTTTATTTTTCTTTGTTCTTTCTCATAGTTATTTAATTCCTGAGCATATTGTATTAATGCTCCACATATGTCATATGTCTTGCCACTTTGAGTAGAACCTAGTACACTTATATTATTTATATTTGGACTTATTATATCTTTATATAGTTGTATCTGTTTCTTTGATAGTATCATCAGTTGCTTTTTTCATTTTTTTGTTTATCTTGCTAATCTTCTTAGTTGTTTTACCTTGGCAACCATTTGACTTAATATCTTCTAGTATTAATTCATCTTTCTCTAATTGTAATTTTTCTTTTTCTGATACTATCCTACCATTGCTATTTTTTATTAAATAGTTATTACCCTTTTTAATAAATTCCATTTCTATCCCTCCTATAAAGTTTGTTAAAGAATATTCATTTCTTTCATTTAGATTTTTAAAGTTTATCTTTTTCATCATACATTATCTTTTCTAAATTAGAGTTGTCTACTATGTTTATATTTATATTAGGTGTTTCTGTTTCAGTCTGTATTTCTTCATTAGCTTCCATTAATGTTTTATAGTTAGTAGCATTACCTTGAACAGCTCCCATCCATAATCCTAATGTAGCTAATTGACTAGGATTAAGTTGAGATATGTTTATACCTGAATCTTTAAATCTTTCTTTTATATCACCTTTTTTTATTTTAATATCACTATCTTCAAGCAGCCATTTTATAGCTTTTTTAAAGGTGGCTTTTTCTCTTCTTGCTTTGCCACTAGCTATACCACCTTTTGAACCATTTATCACGGCTTGTTCACGACTTTGGTTGCTTGTAAACGGTTTTAAATTATCTTCTTTTGCCACCTTATCACTTCCTTTTTAAATATTCTTCAAATGTTTCTACTTTCCAAAATATCCATCTGTTATTTACCCATCTTTGTAATTTCCTTAATATATGTCCTTTTGGTAAACTATCTTTGTTATAAAGTGTTACATATGGAGCATATCCAATTTTTCTTAATGTATAAATTCTTTCTAAATCTTGTTCTATTGTAGTATTAAAATTACATAATACATATACTTGTAAATCGTGATTTGATATTTTTGTATATTTAGAAAACATTTTAAACTTTGGTATTATCATATCCTTATCCTCGTATCTATCCCATGCAAAATGAATTGCTTTTATTTTTATTTGAGATAACATTTTAGCTTTTTCTTCAGTCATCATTCTTATATCCAAACCTTGATTAAAATTAACTTTTGCCTTACTATCTATTAATTGTTGTAATATATCTTTCCATTCATAACAAGCAAGAGTGTTAGGATCCATTAATTCTATGTTTTTTTGTCCGTTCCAAAATTCTTTTAAATCTGCAACCTTTATACTTTTTTGTCCTTCTTTAACTTTTACATGGCAAAATTTACATCCTCTTGGACAACCTCTACTCATAAATCCATAAGCTGTATCTGTTATGTTATATATTGAATAATCAGGATATATATGTTCTATTTCATAAGGTAAGTTTTTATCTTTGGATTTATCATACACTTCTTTACCATCAACTACTTTAATACAATAACCACTTCCACCTTTAATTATTTTTTTTGCTCTAATTGGATACATATAATTTGGTGTAAAACTAAATACTTTTGACATATATACAATATCATATTCTCCACCAAATAATGGTTCATACCATTCAACAAAATCTCCATGTTTTTTGTGCCATGATGATATTTTCATTAAAGGTAAATTAGGATAGTTATGTCCATCTACATCAATTAATCCTATTTTCATTTATTTTTTCTTTTTCTTAGCATACTTAGGTAACTTTCTATCTCCTGTTGCTTTATCCCATTCTGCTACATTCTTTTTACCGCCTAATGCTTTAATTCCTTCTTTAGTATAAGCCCATCTTCTTTGTGCTTCACTTTTATATGGCATTAGTTATCATCTCCTATTCTAAAATCTTCATCTAATACATCTATTAATTCAAAATTATCAAATAAACCTATTCCTTCTTCTTTAAACATTTCTTTCATAAATTCAACCCAATCACCATCATAATTTTTTTCTAATTCTTTATTACTAATCATCATGTCAGATTCAAATTCTGAACAAAATAATGCTATTTTTTTCATTCGTCTTCTCCTTTTAATATGTTTAATAAATCTAATAATATAACTTCTTCTTTATCTCCACTAAACATAGGATACATTATATGTTCAATAGCTTTTTTTATAATTCTTGCTTTCTTTTTATCTTCATGCCTATAATGAGCCATCTCTTCATATGTCTTTTTTAATTCTGAATACATTTCTCTATATTCTTTGTTTAGTTTTTTTAATCTTTTACTTTGTGTTTTAATTAACTCGTCTCTTGATTTAGGTGTTTTCTTAACATGTCCTTCATAATCTATCATTATCTAATACCTCCACATAATCTAAAGCTTCAAAATAACTAGCTCTTTGTCTTGATAATTTTATAATGTGTTGTGCTTTATGATGTAAATCAGTCTCTAAATCCCATATCCTTTTTTTAGTTCTTACTTTTACTAAATCTTTAGGATCATAATCTGATTTAGTAGTTAAGTATTTATCCCAATTTGACTTAGGTGGTTTATATGTAAATTTAGGTAGTCCTTTTTTAATCATCTCTATATCTACATTTTTCATATCTAAATCACATACAATAGCATTCTTGCCATGAATACATCCTATTTCTTTAAATGCTGGTAAGTCTGTTATTATTACTGGTGTTCCTAAGATTAAACTTTCACATACTGATAAACCAAAACTTTCACATGAACTTAATTGCACCAAATATGTCGACTTTTTTATTTCTTTGGTTAAATCTAGTTGTTGTTCCTTAGTTGTAATGTTCTTGCTTTTGAAATTATAGTTTATCTTGTTTGTATATATAGTCCAGTCATAGTCTATTCCAATTTTATCTAACAATTCAGCTAACTTGTTTATTCTACCTCCACCTTTTTCTTTTGATAGTCTAGTTGCTGAAATAAGATGTATTTTATCTGTTAGTTTTTTTGCTCTAGGATTAGGTATAGGTACAGGATTATATATTAATTCACACTTATTGCCTGTTTTCTCTAGAAAACTTTTACAAGCTGTTTTAGATACTCCTATGTATTTAAAACCATCATTTGTCATTGGTAGAAATCCTACATTCATAGCATCATAATGTATTATGTGAAAATATTCTTTGGCTTCTACTTCTATATCATAAGAATAGCTACAAAAAAATCTATCACATTTAATTGGTTTAGTGTATTTATGTACTTCTACATTTTTAGCTAGTCTTTCTATTTGCTTACCATCAGCTTCTCTATAATAGACTACAAAGTCTTTATATAACTTTGATAAATAATATAAAAATGATTCTACTCCACCAATTTTACTTATTTTTTTCATATAGAATACATTTTTCATTGTGAGCTACCTCCATTAATTAAACTTAAGATTTCTCCTCTTTGGATAATATCTTCATAGGCTTTTATTCTTTCTTGTTTTCTCTCTTCACAATAGCTATGATTACATTTTAGATCAATTAAATCAGCCATGTTTCTATATACACTAGAATATCTTTTACTATCTTTGGTGTATTTAGCTGTATCACTTGAAATAGCTTCTTGATTATCTCTATTCCATACCATAATAGGTACAGGACAGTTTTCAAAGGTTTTACATACATCTAATTGAGCTATATGTTGTACTACATCTTCTAATAATGAGTTTTCAGGAAATGGTATAAATAATTCTCTTTTAACACATTTAGTCCATGGAGCTACAAATACACTTTTAGCAAAACTTTCTAAAGTCTTTTCTTTTACCCTTACTGTTGCTGAAGTATTATTTATATATGCTTTATATGGTAACCTTATAATATCTACATTTGTTTGTTTTATAATGTCTGCTATTCTTTTTAAACAGTCTTTATTACAAAACCAATCATCACAGTCAGCAAATAATATGTATTCTCCTTTAGCTTCTGATACCCCTACATTTCTAGTTCCACCATTGTATCTTTTTTCTTTTAATTGAATTATTTTACATGGTCTTTTATTACCAATTATGTTTTTAGCTATCTCTATTGAATTATCTGTAGACATATCATCAACTATTATTATTTCAAAATCTTTGTATGTTTGATTTAATATGCTTTCTAATAATTTAGCTATCCATTTTTCACTATTATAATTAGGTATTATTATGCTAAACATAAAACCTCCTTTTAGGCACTAGCTAACCCTCCAATGACCTTATATATGCCTATCGCCATTCCCATTTGCAACCCTTGTTTTTTAATCTAAATATTTTTTAACTTTATCATTTATACTATCAGCAAAATTTAAAGCTGAATTTTTATTGGTAAAACTTTTAAATGCTCCATAGTTATTAGATACTTGCCATATTTGTACTACTTTCTCTTCTACTTCAGTTATAGTGTACATATCTTCTTTTTTACCTGTTACTTCACTTTTAGGAATAGGTTTCTTTATTTCTTTAGTCTTATAATCTAGTTTGTTTATTGATTCACTAAATAATGCTTTTTCATATTCACTAGCTCCGTTTTCTCCTATCTTTTCAGTAGATAGTTCTATATAATCTACTCTAGCTAATAATTGTACTGTGTTAAGTATAAACATATTGCCTTTATCATCTTCATACTTTGAAAAGTTTTTATTTTCTATTTCTACATTCTTCATAAACTTTTCTAAATCTAATTCATATTTGATTTTATTCTTCATTAACTTAATCCTCCTACATTTTTCATACTACTTTTTAGTTCTTTTGTTATTTCATCATTTGATTTATATATATCAGGTATAGCATTGGCTCTTTTTAATTCTCTCCAATACTTTCTTTCTTCTTTATCTTTAATCTTGTTTATGTTTATTGTTCTAGATTTAATAATTGTATGTAATGGTTCTGATTCAGGTATACTTCTTAATTTGATATTAAAGTATTCTATTCCTAACTTCATAAACTCATTAAAACTTATCTCTTTATATCTAGATGTATAAAAATCATATAACTGATATAAGTCCTCATCATAGGCATAACATATTATTGTTGCTGATGATCCTTTACTTATCTTTTTTTCCTTGACTGGGAGTTTTACCTGATAGTATTGCTATTAAATCAGTAGAAAATTGGTCAGTCTCTTCTTCACCTTCTAATCCTATATCATTCATTAAATCTAAATAACCCATACCAAATTGTTTTTTACATATATCATCCATAAAGTTAATTGTCTCTAAATTGATATATAATTGCTCTAACTCATTTTTGTTAGAGTTATCTATATATGTCTTACCATCCTTTTTTTCTTCCTTACTAAACTCTTTTATACTTCTACCTTGTTCTACTAATCTAAATAACATTTTCTCTTTAGCTTTAACATATACTGACTGCATATCTTTCATAGTTTCTATATCACTATGAAAATTAAATTCTTTGTCTTTATACTTTAATGTATAATCATCTAACCCATTTTTAATTATCTCGTATTTTTTCATTATCTATCCTCTTTTCTAATTTCCTTGTTAATGGTTTATCAAATTCTCTATAAAATACTAACCTATTATTTTCAATAACCATACATTCTTTATATACTTCTCTATCTAATTGGTCTGTCATATAATATTGTTCTTTTATGTTGTTAAATGTAGTTATAAATTCATAAGGATTTCCTTTACCTTTATTTCCCCTCTTTTTAGCCCATAATTCATACATTAATCATTATCTACTCCTTCTAGTTCATCAGTTTTAAAATTATCTTAATTATAATAATTGCACCAAGTATATATTCTGCTATAATTAATAATCCTAATATAAAGTTTCCACCTTTTATTCTCATTTTCATATTTGTTAAAAGATTATTATTCAAATAAATTGTCCAAAATTTTACTATTAAAAATATAATTGCAAATAAAATTAATAATATTTTCAACTTTTATCATTCCCTTCTAATTCATTCATTTTATTAATTATTTTTACATACCATATATCATGACTTTCTTTATAATTCTTTTCTAACCACTCTCTTAAACTATTCCAGTTGGATTGTAATTTCTTGCATTTTTCTCTTGCTAATCTTCTTTGTTTTCTTAAACCATTTCTTTCTTCATCATTCATTTTCACTTAACTCCTTATTTTTTCTATAATTTTCCCATCTTTTTTTCATAGTTTCACTAGCAACTTGTCTATGTTTTTCACTTACATAATTTAATTTATTTTTCCAAGCATGTTGTATATTATCTTTACAAGAACACCATTCTAAATTTCCTACATAATTATTTTCTTTATTACCATCAATGTGGTTTACTTGTGGCAATTTATCTGGATTAGGAATAAATGTATTTGCTACAAGTTTATGTATTCTAAATGTTCGTTTTTTTCCTTTTTTCATCAATGAGACACTTAAATAACCATTTTTTCTATCTAATGTTTGTTTTAATATTTTGCCTTTCATAAGTCGCTGATTTCCTTTTTCATCAATTATGTAATGTGTAACTGATTTTATTGTTCCATAATTAGATATTTGATATAAATCTTCATAGCCCTTTATATTTGCATAATATTCGTTAATCATTGTTATCTACCTTTTCTACTAAATCGGCTTTTATTAGGTCATATAATGTATTTAAAATATCAATTGCATTTACTTGTATCTTTCTATCATTCCATACATAAATATCTTCTTGATAATATCTACCTTTTTTATATGTTTTTACCATAGCCCATCCATCAGGAAAATTACTATTTCTTATAAATCCATACTTCTCTAATTCTTTTAAATCAACATTATCTTTAATCTTCAACATCTATTTCACCTATCCTAACTATTACTTCATAATCATCTTGAAAAAACAAGAAATCTTTGTATGATAGTTGTGCTTCAAAGGGTTCATCATCATATTCATCTACATAATTAGGAAATCTAAATTCTATATCAGATTGATTATATATTAATTCTTCAATAGTTACTTCTTTACTTTCACAATTATTTCTTTTATCTCTTAATCTTATAAATACTTTACTCATCTATTTCACCTAACATTCTTAATAAAATTCCAAATTCTTTATAATCTCTTATTGGTATATACTTATCTGTTTTGTCCATTTCAATAGATTTTAAGTATTTAACAACATCACCTTTCTGTTTCTTTAATTCAACATATTTTTTACAAACATTTTCTAATAATTTTACATAAGTAAGTACTTCTTGTGGAACACCATAATCTTGTAAATAATCCCATACTTTGTCTATTTCTTTTTCACTATATTTCATCACTATCACCTTTTAATATATTTAATAAATAATCAGCATTAATGCTATGAGTATAATATTTATATTTTTCAATATATTCAATTGCTTTATCTCTATTATTTTCTAGTTTTTCCACTATTCTATATGCTTCAATATTTCTATCTATATTTATCTCATTTCTATCTTTTAATAATTTATATTCTTTTTTTAGTTGTTCTATGTATGATAATAATAATTTACTATGTTCTTTATCACAAATATAAGCACCATTTTCTTTTTCTTCACTAACTATTTTTAATTTTGTTAGTATTAATTCTATCTCTTTATTTTTCATTATTACCACCTTCAAAGCAAATTATTTCATTACTAAATAATCCAAAATTATTATCTCTTAATTTTATTTTCATGTTATATATAATTTTGGGATAACCAATATTTTTAATAGTTATCACTTTTAATTGATTTCTAAATAAATAATCAACAATTTTTTGTTCAATATTTATAAACTCTGGTTCATATTCAAAAATTTTTATAAATTTGTTTTTTTGTTTATTAATTTGTTCTAATATTTCATTAATTTTAAATTCATATTTTTCTTCATTGCTTTCTAATACAAAAAATAATGTATCTATTTTATTTTTCATTATTCCACCCTAATTCTTCTACTTGTTTGTTTATGGCATTTAACAACTCCATTGGTATATAATGATCGTAAAATTTTAATCTAAAATTTTCATTATCAGTTTTATAAAATATACAGACATATCTTTTTGTTACATTTTCTCTATAAATTGCCAATCTATCATCATCATTATCATAAGTATATCCCAACTTTTCAAACATCTCTTTAGCATTCACTTTATCATCTCCTTATTTTTTAAGGCTTTTCTTTTTAGCATTATCTTCCATTAACTTGTTTAAGTAGTTAGAATATATTTTTATATACTCATCTTTTCTCTGAATTTCATGTATTAAATTTTCTACTTGTAATCTTCTTTCTATTAATTCTGTTTCTAGTTCTAATCTTGTCATATAGTGGACATTTTTCATTTGTTATTCTCCATTAAATAGTCAATTATTCTAGCTTCTATTTCATATAAATAATCAAATTTTCTTTTATCAGATAAATTAAAAAACTCTTCATGATTTATTTTATGTTTTATTTCTTCTATTTTCTTTTCTTCTTCTATTATTTCTACTTCTATATTTAAAAAACTATCTAACCATTCAATTTTATCAGTATATCCATTACTGAATAACCAATATTCGTGATTATCATTATTTGTATCTTCAAATAAATAATCATCTCCTCGATATTCATATATAATATTATTTATTTTTATTTTCTTTGGCACATTTTCATTATTTGCTATCTTATTTAATAAATCTATTATTTTCATTATTTATCCTCCCATATATCAAATCTTATATATTTTTTCAAATAATGTATTTGTACTTTAAACTTCCTCTTATAAATTGTAAATTCTTTTACATCTATTTTCCCATAATAAATAGTATCAACCATTTTTGATAATTCATCTATTACAATACCTATGTCTTTATTAGATAAGTCTGTCATATTATTTATTAGCTTCATTATCTATCCTCCCTACTAATTGCTAATATAACTATTAATACTTCACATATTATTGTTAATATCAATCTTTCTGTATCAGTCATTTACACACATCATTTCAGTTGTTTTTATTTCCATTTCTAGCTCTTTTATATATTTTTCTTGCTTTACTATTCTTTTATCTAGATCATCAGCCATTGTCATAAATATTGATAATCCCATAAGCAAAATAATAGAGGTAGGTATTCCAATACAAGCTAAGATATAATACTTCATTTCTTGCTTTCTCATTGATATACCCCCTCTATTTTTAGTAATCTATTCAACCTATTTATAAATTCTATTTTTTTATTTCTATATACATAATTTCCACACCATGAACATAGTTTTTTATCTTTATGCTCTACTGGAAAAAAAACTATACTATGTCCACATTTACAATAAACTCTATATTTAGTTCTTTCTTCCATTAATTTAAAATCACTTGATAGATATGTCTTGTAATCTAGCCAACTTTTCATCTTGAACACTCCTTTTTTTTCTTATTCTATAAATTATTCGGTTTTTTGTTTTATTACTGACTCATAATATTCAATTCTTCTTTTATAGCCTTCTATATTCTTTTCTAGTTTTCTTATAACTCTCTCTTTACTGTCTAATTCTCTTAATAGACATCTATATGATGGAAAAGCATATAAGAAATTAATC
>JAEIGA010001799.1_pt1 | contig 34000 bp, 68 predicted proteins | sample 9270691 | NCBI WGS metagenome assembly JAEIGA01 (sample SAMN17057246, study PRJNA624740) | gut metagenome | biome: biome; isolation source: fecal sample | host: Bos grunniens | place: China: Xizang | collected 2019 | reverse complement strand
ATTTTCTGTTATCCTTGAAGCTATGTTAGAGGCTATGGCTGAATACTATTCTCTTAATTTATCAGACGAAGTAAAAAAAGGAATGACAGAAAAAGCAACCAGAGGTCAATATCAATCTTCTCCTCCATTTGGTTATAGAATGGAAAATGGCGTATTAACTGTTATAGATGATGAAGCTAAGATGATAAAGTTTATATTTGAAAAATATACTTCTAAAGAAATGAATACATTACAAATAGCTAAATATCTAAATAATTTAGGTTACAGAACTCATAGAGGAAATAAATTTGAAAATAGAACTATAGAGTATATTTTAAGAAATCCTGTCTATATAGGCTATGCGAGATGGACTCCTACAGGAAAATTAAAACGAGGAGAATCTAATAAAGATACTTTAATAATAAAATCTGAACATAAATCTATTGTATCAGAGGGCACTTTTAATAAAGCCAATGAATTGGTCCAGCAAAGTAAACAAATTAATAAAAAATATTTTAAAAGCAATACATCTCACTTACATTGGCTAAACGGATTAATAAGATGTAAACTATGTGGTTGTACTCTAGTAAGAAATCAAAAGGATTTTTACCAATGTAACGGATATACAAAAGGAAAATGTACTCAAAGTCAATTAGTAAAGATTGGAAGTATCGAAAAAGCTATATTGGAACAAATAAAAAAAGATTTTTCAAATAATATAAACATTAATGTAAAATTCGGCATTAATAAAAATAAAAATGATGAGATATATCTTTTATTGTCTGAGTTAGAAAAATTCAAAGAAAGGGAACGTCGAATTAAAGAAGCATATATGAATGGTATTGATACAATAGAAGAATATAAAGAAAACAAAAGATTCCTATCAAACCAAAAAAGCATAGTCGAATCTCAAATAAATAAACTAAAAAATACAAAACAAATTCAAAATAAAGAAAATGTAATAAAAGAACAATTAAAAACAGTATATAATATTTTAATTGATGAAAAAATAAATATGCAAAGAAAATATGAAGTTTCTCATATGATTATAGAAAGAATTGATTTTCATAGAGATGAGGGTATTTTAGAGCTTACATACAAAGTATAATAACAAATGGAGTAAGCTCCTCCATATTCCATTTGTTATTATAACTCTCTCTTGTTTTTTATGCTTTTATTAGTTTACCATTTTTAAGTCTATTAAGCAATTCGATGTTTTGACTTGCTGTTCCTTTATAATTTCTAATATTATTCTTTTCTGCAATTTTTTTACGATTAGCATAACTTCCATCTACTCCTATAGATTTTAAAGCTTCTGCTATAGATGTATATTTTGAAGAGCAAGCCTTGTAATATGTAACTTTACTTGTATTAGTTTCTTTTGGTTTTTCAGTTTTATCTTTTTCATCTACATATTCAATATATTTACCTTTGCCCCAGTTAGTCCATCCTCTTGTTTTTGCAACTGTTTTTATTATCTTAAATGAGCCCCCTGAAACTGTACACTCATAAGAATATTTGTTGCCATCATATACTCCAATATGTCCATCCATCCATACAAGTAAACCTTTTATGTTAGGTATATCTTTGATTTTTCCTTTTTGAGTGCATTTATTATACATACCATTTGCTGATAAATCATACTTACTATTATATTTTACATTGCCAAATCCACCAAACAAATAACATTTTATTAATCCTACACAATCATAAGCATATTTATATCTACCCACTGCATTTCTTGCATTTTTTCTTCTAGCTTCTGTTCTATAAAATTTTGGATATTGTTTTATTTTGCTTTCAACTAAAGCTAAAGTTAACTTTTGTCCGAATGTACCATAAATATAATAGTTTGAATTTTTATAACATTTTGTGGTATTTTCTAGTAAACCAATATTTGTTAGTGCCATAATTATTCCTCCTCTTCTATTATTTCTATTTCTTCATCTTCCATTTCATTCTGTTTTAATTGTGCTTGTTCATTATTATAATTAATTGTACTTATTCCTAAACATACACCTAAAAAAGTGTCTATTGCTGTTATTGTTCCTACTATTTGCTCTCCATAAGGGAAATTCCATATTCCTGCTAATGCAAAATATAAAGTTCCTAATGCAGGCAATAATATTTGTGCAATCCATTTTAAAATATCATATAATTTATTACTCATTTTTTCTCCTCCTTTATTGGTGACAATTTTAATGTTTCATCTACTAAAACATTTACACCATGATTTCCACCTAACGCTGTATATTGTGCAAATAAATCTGTCAAACAACTTCTTGCATAATCTGGCAAATATCCCTCTTTACTATATGTTTCACATTTACTAACAATTTGAGAACGTAACAAAATCATCATAGAATTTTGCATTGCTTTATTGTTCAAATCATTATCATCTAATTTTTCATTTGTTCTTTTGTTTTGTTTATTTTGTTTATATGTAGCATATATTGATGGTATAGCTGCACATAAGCCTGCGATTAACGCAACTATAACTGATTCACTCATTTTTCTTTTCCTTTCTTCTAATATCCAATCGTCCAACCAGCATCTAAAAATGCTTGATAGTTTGATAAGGTTTGAATTAGCCCTGCTTGATAATATGTATTAGTCAATCCAAGCTTAGCCAAGGTTTTTGTTCCTGTATAAGATGTTGCATTTGCACACATTGCAAGTATGTTGTTTAAACTTTCATTTGATAAATTTGTACATTTTTGAAACATATTAGACATACCTGTAACTTTACTAGTGTCTAATAAAGGTATTGTAGTAGTAAAGATGCAATTATAAAACATATAATTCATATTCGTTACATTACTTGTATCTAATTGTGGGACATTGTCTAGATGTTGACAATTATAAAACATAGTTTCCATTGTTGTAACCTTATTAGTATTTAATAATGGAATTGTTTGTAAGCCTATACATTCTCTAAACATACTAGCCATATTGGTAACATTGCTTGTATCTAATAATGGTATGGTATTTAAAACATAACAACTATTAAACATATTGTTCATACTAGTAACATTACTTGTATTTAGTAATGGAATAGTTTTTAAAACATAACAATTTTGAAACATATAGCTCATATATATTACATTACTTGTATCTATTAGCGAAATGGTTTCTAAAGCCGTACAATTATTAAACATATACATAGCACTGTTAGCTGCTACACTTATACCACTAGGAATTTTTTTTATAATTTTATTAAGCCCTGATTGACTACTTGTACCAGTATTAATTGTTGAGCCAAAATATTCACTTAAATCTCCACCACCAGACACATTTGTTACAACTTCAACTTCATCTAATCCATCATACCCTGTATCTGCTGTAATTGTTTGTGTTCCATTTTCTGTTATTTCTATTGATTTGCTTTGTAAATTAGGTTCAGGTGTTGGCACATTTACATTAGCATTTGCATAATTACTTACATCTACTGTTCCATTTTGTGTTATACTTTTTGTTCCTGTTGGATTTTTTAATTCTCCTACTGCTGATGGCAAATCACTTAAATCACTTACTGCAGTTTTTCCTTTGTTGGTTAATTGTGTATTTGCATTGGTTAGTATGTTATTTAGTTTTGTATCTACTGCTGATAATCTCTCTGCTATCGTACTCATCCGACCACCTCCTCAATAGAATTAACTACTGAAGATAGGCTTCCTACTTTATTGTCTATATAAGTATCACAATATGCTTCTATTGTTGCTATATCAGAAGCTGTCCAATAGTCTGTTCCTCTTTGAGGTGTATATCCTGCTTGTCCATCTTGACCATCTTTACCGTCTTGTCCGTTAGCTCCTGGTTCTCCTGGTTGACCTGGTTCTCCTTTTTCGCCTTTTGCTCCATCCTGTCCATCTTTTCCATCTTTGCCATCAACACCATCTTTACCATTTAATCCATCTTGTCCATCTAATATAGTAACTGTTTTTTCGTTTCCATCTTTGTCTGTTAATGTTATTATAGTTGTATTTCCTACTTTTTCTACATCTATATTCAAATTTTCCGTTTTAGTAATTTCAGCATCTAGTTCTTCAATTACTCTTTCCATCTCAGTTTTTTCTGCTGGTGTCACTTCTCCTGTTACAGATTGGTTAGAATAAAATATTAATTGCTTTGTTTCTGTTCTAAAATCTTGTTCATCATTTGTAAGCCATATATAAAATTTTACTGTATTAAATTGTAAAATGTCTCTTTCTATCGTATATTGATTATTTTCAAAGTATCTACTAACTACATTCTGTGGTGTAATAAATACTATTTTTTTAATCCAACTTTCATATTTTGTTGGTACTGTTAATTCTATTGTTTCTACTATATGTTCATTTTGAGTATTTTGTGGATTTATTATAATTAATTTTCTATTTTCTTTTACTGTTATTTTCATGCTTTGCTATATCTCCTTTCGCTATCATATTTTTACTAAAATATCAATTATATAATAATTGCATTACCTGTAAAATTTCGATTATCTGAAAAATACACCGTAACGGTAGTTCCACTTAAATTTGCTTGTGCTTCTGTTCCATATAATCTTGCGGTAGTTATACTTTCGCTACCGACAATTCCTCCCATCCATATTATTAAACAATCTGTAGCATTTAACATAACTAAAGCATGTTGTCCTATACTCATTTGAAAACTCATAGATGTTCCCCATAATAGTTTCTCTGTATTTATATTTGAAGATACTAATTTACCTTTTATAGTTAAATCTCCAGTATTAGCACTTAAATTAGCAATGCTTTCCCAGTTAGATGGGTCTGTTCCTGCATCCCCTATTGTACTTTGTATTATTAATTTATTATCAGAGCCCGAACCATAAAAATCAGGTATTATTCTAAATTTATCTCCAAATCCATCTTCTTTCCATTGAATGTTACCACCGTTTCCAAATTTAACAGAATTGCCTTGCATATTTAATTCTCCTGTCATTGTATCTCCTGATTTATTTACTTTTTGGCTTCCTAAAGTTTCAACTGAAATTTTCTTTGTTTCTCCATTTTGTACTATTGGAAGTACATCACTATTTTGAACTGATGAAGCTTCGTTTAATTCACTTATTTTAACTCCCATTTTATCTCCTTTCTACTCTACTCTTATAGTTTGAGTTATTGTATTTGTCCCTGTTAAGTTTGTCCTAAATGTTGCATATACCGTATTTTTATCATTGCTTAAATATTCTATTTTTGTAATATTCCCTGTTACTTCATAATCAAAAGTTACACTTGTCCCAGATGGTTCTGGAATATCTAAATCAATTGTTTCTACAGTTAAATCATCATAAGTTAATCTTACTTTTGCAAGTCTTGAATCTTCAGAATCAAAACTATTCCATAATGTGTTAGCTGTTCTATTAGAACCTATTTGATTTAAAATATTTAATCCGTTTGTATTGTCTATTACATTTAGATTATAAATAAAGTTAAAATACAGGCTTTCAAATTTGTTCTTTTCATAATCTTGAATTTGATTACTTAATAAATAGTTAGTTTGTCCATATACACTAGCTTTTTCTATATTCCCGTCATTCAATAAATAATTAGGTACTATAAAAGTAGAAGTGATTTGATTTCCACTATAAAACCTTGCTGTTGCATTTCTACTAAATATTAAACTTGTATCATCTGTATTGTTTGAGTATAAATTCAAATAATAAGGTAGACAGAATTTATAATTATAGTAAGGTAGACTTGTTACATTAAATATATATATATTCTTTATTGAAACTATTTTTTGTTGAGTTCCACTCGATACAGTTCCAATTAGTGTTCCTATATTATTCTGTTTCAAAAGTTGCGTATTTGTATAATAACCCGTAAAAGAATCACTGTAAAATTCTATTAGCCTTTCATCTTCAGGTCCTTCAAAATTCACATAATATAAAATTAAATTACTATTATCGGTTACACTTGCGTAATATTCTTCCATATACGCATATAAATTCTCATTACTATTAAATGCTTTTGAATAATCTCCATAAGATGTTAAATTACCATTAATGTCTATTTTATTAAAAAAAATATTTTTTTCAGATGAATATGGATTAATAGATAAGTATGGGATTATTGCTTCGTACGGTTTATTGGTTGCACCAGCTACATATTTGTCAGAATCTACCTTTAAATAATACATTTGATTTAAAGTAACAGTATTTGGTAATTCTTCATTTATATTTATAACTGCTTTTGTGTATTCATATTCATATTCTTCATTATCCCATAATTTTGTATATATCAATTTATCTTTATAAACATTTAATTGAGACTTATATCCTCCATTTGTTAATTCTCCATTATCTACAATACTAGCTATACTTGTTTTATTTCCTTCTAATACATTAATTTCAAATTTTATTATATTACTTTCTGTCTCTATAAAATATATACCTGTATCTTCTACCTTAGCTACATCATAAAAAAATACATCACTCATTCCTATGCTACTATTTGAATAATATTTATTAATTTTACAAGATCCATCTTGTATAAAATTATTAAATATTATTAAATAGCTATAAAAAGTCGTTCCATCATAATATCTTCCTATTCCATAAAATCTACCATCTTTTGATTGCTTTAATTTATTTATATACACACTATGATTATCTATTTTTATGTCATCAAAAATATAAACTGCTTTGTTATTATCTATCGAATTTACAGAGTAAACTTCTATTGCTTTGTAATATCCAATATTTGGAAATCCTCCATATCTTATAAAGTAATTGCCATCATTCGTTGTCATTGTTTCTAATGCAGTCATTCTTGTTACATTTGTCATAATTTTATTAATATTTATAGGTAACTTTGTTGTATCTTCTTCTGCCATTTCATATACAAAACTGCTTAATATTTTTTCTTGTACTAATGCTTCCATTATGCACCTCCAATCACAGGTTCATCAAAAATTATATTTATTGTTTCAGTATTCTCTATGTACTTGTTAATAAACTGTCCTTCTTGTATATTTCCTATCGTTTTAGCTCTTTGATTGTCAAAATAATTTATTAAGTTTTCAAAATTGTAATTATTATCTAATTCGTAAGTATAAAATATTTGTGAAGTACTATCTGCATTGTTTTGAAACATTTGAATCGTTTTCTTTTTTACTGCATAATTTCCTACTAAATCAAATATTCCTTCTATATTGTTGTTGTCAAAATAAACTAATTGTCCTACATTCCATAAATCTTTATTTAAAGTCTTAACTTGTAATGTTAATTCTGCTTTTCCTTTAAATTGTAAATAAGTTTGTGCTATTGCGTTTAATTCATCAGCTGTCGTTGCATCTTGTCTTTGTTCATACCTCGATATTATTCCTGCATTATTTAATTGATTTCCAATTCTATTAATTTCAGTTGTATTTAACACTGTCACTCTTCCAGGCAACATTGGATAATATTTTATATACAATAATTGAGTTGGAATTGTATCAACATTTAATTCTATTATATTACTTCCTACTTCATAATATAAATCTGCTGTTATTCCATTCTGTTTGTCTATATTACTTGCTACACTTAAGTCTTTTGTATCTAACATTGCACTAAATATTAATCCTACATTGTTGCTCAATTGATATTGATTATCATTAGAATCCGTATATAGCTCTTCTGTATTTTCAGTTTGAGTTATTATATTGCTTGATGTAATAACTTGCTTATTTCGATAATTATTGGTGTTAAAACTATATTTAATATCTACTATTGAATTATTGTTAAAATATTCTGTGCTATAAATTAAATCTATTCCTTGAGGTAACATATTTATATCGTAAAAGTCTATTGCAAAAGTTGTGTCATTTATATATCGTACTTTCCATATTGAATTAGTTATTTGTGAAATGTATTGAAGAACATCAAATAAAGTTTTTTGGTCACAACTATAATTTCCTACTAATTGATTTCCTTTGTTTCCTAAATTTATATTTCCTACTACAAAATTATATCCTGAATATGCTCCTACTACTCTACTTATAAAATCATTTACTGTTGTTTCAGTTATTACAAAATTAAATAAATCTCCTTCATTTAAGAATGTTTTAAAATCTAATACTTGTAAAGTAGCAAAATGTGGATTAGCTGGTCTCAAATCTACAGGTTGACTTCTTTTTATTACTCCTATAAAAACAGTAACCAAACTGTTTTCCACAATAATGTTTTCTCCATTTTCAGTTAATATATCTTCTTCACTTTCTGTGGCTAGATTACAATCTGTGTAATCGTATACTAACTTAAACAAGCTGTAATCTTTTGGAGTATAAAATTGCGTATAATCTTTTGTTTGTTCCCAAGATAAGGGATAGCAATTATTTAAAACTACTGTATTTGTATTTGTTAATTCTTCAACTATTGTTAACTGATTACTACAAATAACTTCTTCATTGTTTATATACATATGTATATATTTTTGATTTGGTGTTAAATTCATTTGCTCCCCCTTTCCTAGTAAGCCATTCCATAATTATAATCGTTTTTTGCTCCATTACTATATGTTCGTATATTATTTACTAGATTGCCTAATAAATCAGTTTCCATATTATTTATTACTTGTACATTTACATTTGAACTTGATGACATAGTTCTATTTAAAGTTGGACTTAATTCAAACATATCTCCTAATCCCACTGTTGCCATTGCTTTATTCATTTGTTTTGATACAGAACTCATTTCATTTGTAAATCCTTCTCCAATACCTTGAGCCATAAATGTACCTAGCTCATCTCTAAATAATGTTGATGGTGAATGTATTCCAAAGAATGATTTGAATTTATTAAGAACTGCATCTTTAAATCCTTTTATCTTGTTGAATAACCAATTTGCTGTATTTCCTATACCATTCCATATTCCTTTAACTATGTTTGTACCAATGCTTACCATAGTTTTAGGTAAATTTGCAAATCCATTTTTTATTGCATTTACTGTTTTCTTTGCTCCTTCTTTTCCTTTGTTTGCTAGATTAAAACAAAATTGTACAAATTTATTATATGCGTTTGTTAACTGTGTCCATATTTTCCCTGGTAATTGAGTAAAAAATTTTACTGTATTATTTATCGCAGGTCCTATCTTATTTGTTGCTACATCTTTCATTTTGCTTCCAAATTCTCCAAGTTTTGTTTTTATAGTGTTTACCTTATTGCCAATATGTGTTCCCATATTAGTAAAGAATCCTTTTACTCCATTTACTGCATTTCCTACTCCTGTTTTAATTCCATTCCATATATTTAATATTTTTGTTTTTACAGTTTCCCAATTTTTAACTACTGCAACTGTTGCAGCAATTAATCCACCTATTGCTAAAACTACCAAAGTTATAGGACTTGTTAAAAATGCTATTGCTGTGCCAAAAGCTGTAGTTACTGCAGTCGCTATAGTTGTTGTAGTAGTTAATAAACCAATAATTCCATTTGCTAACATTCCTGCTATTGTTGCCGTATTTTGTGCTATCGTATAAGCTACTATTGCTGTTGTTAATGTTGCTACTGCTATTCCAGCATAGGTTAAAGCATCTTTATGTTTATTAATCCAATCATATGCAGGTTGTAAAGCATTTGATATCATTCCTGTTAATTCACTCCATATTTCGCTTATAGCCTCTTTTGCAATTCGTGATACATTCTTTATTACAGGTTTTAAGCTTTCTAGTACTTCTTTAGCTCCTCCCATTCCTGAAAGTAAATTATTCCAACTACCCTTTAAACTTGATACACTTCCTTGTAAAGTATCTCCTGCTTCTTTTGCTGTAGTACCTGTTATTTTTAATCTTTTTTGTGTTTTATTTATAGCAAGTATAATTTGGTCAAAGCTTACTTTTTGGTCAAAGTTTTTAAGAGTTAAATCTTTTGAAGCCTCTCCTAATACGCCACTTTCTTTTACAAGTTTAACCATTTCTGATTTCGTTCCACCATAACCTAATTTAAGATTGTCTAACATTGTATAATTCTGTTTTGCAAAACCTTGATAAGCTATCTGTATGCTTTCCATTGAAGTACCAAAAGTATTAGCATTATCTGCCATATCTTTAATTGCAGTATCTGCTATTTTTGCAGTTTTTTCTGTATCTCCATTTAATCCTTTTAACAAAGAAGCACTAAAAGAAGTTACTTGTTCCATATATTGATTTGCACTTATTCCTGCAGTTTTATAAGCTTTTTGAGAATTTTTAATAACTTCATCTGCGCTTTTACCAAATAGCTTATTAATTCCTCCTAGTGATTGTTCTATTTCTCCTCTGGCTTTTATGCTTGATGTAACCATTCCTGCAAACATTCCACCAAGTGCCACTCCTCCTGCCAACGCAACTTTTCCTATTGTCTTGCTTAATCCTTTTAATGTACTTGTTGCTTTTGAAGTTGTTTTTTGTAATTGTTTATCATCTCCTTTAAATTTAAAGATGACTTCTCCACCATTTGCCATTATGTCTCCCCCCTTTTACTAAAAAAAGAGGACTTTTCCTGTCCTCTTTAAATCTTATAGTTATGCAGCTGTGGCAGGTCCATTTAATTTAAATTCAACACTAAATTCTGATGCGTCTTCTGCTGCTCCTCCTAAATCTGATACTGTCATATTAGCTGTTGCTGTGTATGTTGTGTACTCTAATGTGTCATTGCTGATTCCTGATAATAATTGGAATTGTATCATTACATTGCTAAATTGAGATACTGCACCACTTGCTATTAATGTATGTACTTTACTTAGTATTCCTTGTACTCCTGCACTCTGTATGTCTAATTTTACTGTTGCAGTAAATCCTACATCAGCTCCTGTTGTTATATATCTTTTTAATGCATCGCAAAATACATAAAAGTCTTGAGTTTCTAAATCTGTAATTATTCCAATTTCACTTGATACACAAAGATTAGAATAAACTGGTGTTGATGTTGTTCCTGTATTTATAGCAAGTTCTTTTATAACTTGTCTGTTATTTACAAAATAATTTGGCATTTTTATCTCCTTTCTAATTTATTTTATTTATTATTGTTTTTAGAGTTAGAGTATATCCAACCCTTTGAATGTCTTGATATGCTATTGTTTGTGCATTAGTAAATTGCATAAACATTATTTGATATTTGTCCCCATTATAATTGGTTATTATGTTTTCTCCTATTAATTGATTTAATTCTACTGCTATTTGTTTTTCTTCTCTTATACTTTGTCCAAAGATTTGTATCATAAAATAATCATTGATATTTCCACAAAATAAAACTTCTTTTTCCCCTTGTTGCATTTGTACTACTACTACATTTATATCTTTGTCATCTAATGAATACTCACTCTTTATTTTAAAGTTCTCGATACCAAAACTACTAGCATTTTGTTTTAAATAATTAATAAGTACTAAATTTTTATCTATCATATTTTATACCTCGCTACCACATTATCTAATACAGATTTACCTTGTGATTTCCAAAATGTTTCAAACCATTGGGCTTTTGACAAAGGATTAGTCCAATTTACAGATTGTGGAAATGCATATACATAACCTGCATAGTTAGTAAAGTTTCCAATAGAATAATCTCCATTAGAACCTCTTACTCCATTACTAAACATTGTCATTTCCATTTTTCCTGTTTTATATGGAGTAATCTTTGCTGAACCTACTCTGTCTAAAGTTTGTCTTGCAACTGCATAAGTAATTCTATCAGGTAGATTCTCCAGCTTTCGAATAGTCTTATCATTAATCTTAACAACAACACTGCTCATTTAACTGCTACCTCTATACTTTCGATTTTATTAAATACCCAATTGTCAATTACTTTTAGAACAGAATATTGTCTATTGTTAAATGTAATCATATCTCCTTCTCGTATATCACTATTATGTCGAATGATAAAATACCCTGTTGCTTCTGGGACAGTATATATACCATATCGAATAGCTTGGTCTACATTGTAAGGAATTACATCTAAGCTTATTGGATTTTTCACATCTTCATCATCATATACATAATCTGTATTACGATTTTTTCTTATTAATTGAGCCTTTTTAGGATTAAATAAATACATTATTCTCCTCCAAATTCTATGCCTAAAGACATATTGTAATTGATTGGATTTCCTCTATACATATATCCTGCATTTGCTAACATTGTTAAAGCTAATGTAGAATATTCTGTAATAAGTTCTGAATCCATAGCTCCAGCTCTTAATTTATGTGTGTCTAAGTGTGGTATTTCATACATGATTAAAAATCTAGCTTGTTCCATACAAGCATTTTTTATTGCTTGTGGAACTGTTTCATCTGTCCAATTATAATTTCTAAAGCAAGGAGATACCTGTGCAAATATCATCTCTGAAGCTTCATTAATTGTTACCTCATCTATGCTTTCTATACTATTAGAATATTTTTCTAAAAATTCTTGTTCTGTAAATAGTTCCATTGTATCTCCTTTCTATGATTAAGCAGTTAATTTAATCATTGCTTCTGGTCTTACTACTGCAGCACCGAATAATACGTTTCCTTCTACTACATAGTATCCTGGGAATCCTGGATAATTTCCATTGTAAGCTACCATATCTGAGAAGAATGTATCTCCTACTACTGCTACTGGAGAACCAAAGTATCCTATTTCATTGTTTGTTAAAACATTTGCATTAATTGCAAACATATCAATTCCATAAGCATTAGCTACTTCTCCTCTATCTACACCTTCTACTCCTGCTAATGTTTCGAATTTTAAGATAGATGTTAAAGCTGATACTAGATTTCCATATTGAACTGCAGTTAGTCCTAATCTGTATGTATCATATACATTTTCATTGAATAGAGTTGCTTTTAAACTATTAAGTAAATCAATGTAAGCTTCTTTTGTTGCTGGAGCCCATTGAACTGTTGTTCCTGTTTGTTTTGCTGTATTTGTTCCTGTTCTGTCTCCTGTTATAGTATCTGCTAACTTGTCAAATCCATATACATCGATTTTATTTGCTATTGTTGCATCATTTAATCTTATTTGTTCATCAATAGCCCCTGCTATGTTTGAACCTACAACCAATACTGGTATACGGAATGAATAATCCATTGCTAATTCTGTTAAGTCAACTATTACATTATCGTATGTTGCTAATCCTGGAGTAACAGCTGTTGACATTTCTGGTACGTTTCTTGTATTAACAGTTGTTGCCTGTTGTTTAATTATTTCAATTCTTGGTGCTCCTGTTTGTCTAACTTCTCCTATGTATGCTTCATTTAAGAAATTATAGAATGTACTTCTATAAAGTAAGTTTGCGTATGTTCTTTTCATTACGCTTTGTAAATCTAAATTAATTTGTGTAAAATTTGCCATTTTTAAATCCTCCTATTTTTTAATTAAATCTTGAATTGATGTATTTCTTGTTATTACTACATCATTCTTTTTTGTTTGATTTCCACTTCCAAAATTCTTTTCATCGGGTGCTTTTGTATTTGAATTATCAAAGAAACTTTTACCGTATCTATCCTTAATTTTTTGGATTGCTTCGGTGTCATCTTGCACATCTGCATAGAGACTTGTCCTTAATTTTGATACTTCTTCTACATCTGCAGAATTGAATCCGTTTTCTAAAGCTATTCCTCTTAAATGCTCTGCACTTAATTGTTTGCTTTGTTCTGTATATCTTGCATTTAAATCGTTGTAGCTATTCTCTAAAACAGTATATTTTGATTCAGCTAAGTTAGCTTTTTCTTCTAAACTTTTGCGTAAATCTTTTAATTCTGTTTCATAACTAGCTTTTGCATTAGCTTTAGCCTCACTTTCTTCAATGTACCCTTTGCGTAAGTCTTTTGTAAGCTTGTCAATATCTACATCATCATTTGATAATGTGATATCTTTGTTTGTTAGATATTTTGAAATATCCATTTTATACCTCCTTTAATAGAGATATTACAAGTTCCAAGTTGTGCCTTTTTAAACGGTGTGCCACTTAACTAACCGTAGAAGCCTAATATTTATAAAAACGTTTTCGTATGGTCTCCATCTGTCCTTTTATTCCTCTGAGCTCTTCATACATACGAGTAAGTTCTTTTCTTCTTTTATCTGCCATTTCTTCGTTTCCAATATCTTGAAATGCTATTTTTTCTGTTCTTCTTTTATTTATTTGTCTTTGTAATGACTTTGCTTTTTGGTCTAATCTATAATCTGCTTCTGTTGTCCTATGTTGTCTTTCTAATTGTGATTTATCCCAGTAAATACTTAATGTACATTTACAATTAGGATGCAATATTTCTTTTGCTCCATCTTCTACTGCTATTCCTACTATGTCCTCTAGTTCTTGTCTTGTATAAATCTTGCCTTGGTGTTCTAAGCAATGAGGGCAAGCGAAGGGATGTGTATTTATTATGAACTTATCATTCTCTAGTAGAATACTATCCTTGTACGATTGATTCCAAGCTGTTCTTGTTAAATTTACATTGTAAAGCATTGAATTGTATGTTGCTAGGTTTTGCATACTCCATACAAAGCCATTATGAAAGTACGGTATATATTGCTCTACTCTTCGTGTATAAGTTCTTATCTTTGTTGTTAAGAATTGTGTTTTATCTTTCTGTGTTTTAATATCTGCCAAATCTTCAATGTATTTATTTAAAACTCTTTGTGCATAATCTAATTCACTTCGCTTAAAATCTTCTATGGGATTTATCTCTAATAAGTTAGGAATAATATCTCTTATTGCTTCAAGTGTTTTTATCTTGTCTTTTTTCTTTATGATTTGTTTTATTTCATCAATAGCTTTAATCATATATGTATGATCTATTGTGTATTCTTCTGTTAAGTACTCAAGCATTTCTTGTGGACTTTTTTCTTCTAATAAATTTCTAAAGTAAGTTAGCTCTGTTTTATTTAATTTCTTGTCGTACTTTTGAACTGTCAATAATACTTCTTTATCAATTCGATTTTTAACACTCATTAAATTTCTCCATATTCAATCTTTAAGCTTTCAGTTTCTTCTTTGTTGCTTTTTCTTAATTCTTGAGCTAACTCATTTGCTCCTTCTGTATCTTGTATCATTCTTTGAATTATAGGTGCTATTATTTGAGCCTTTTGTTCATAAGGTACTTGTGCAACTCCTTGTATTTGTCTTAATACCTTTATTTTTTTCATATCATCAAATCTTTCATTTGAACCATAATCCCAAGCTAAACTATTTTCTGTTAAAGGTATTATATTTTCATTGATGTCTTGTGTTTGTTGCATTCTTACTATGTTTATAAGTAAATTGTTTATTTGTGGTTCTATTTGTGTCTTAATAGCTTCTATTGTCATTTCACTAGCATTAGCACTTAATACTACATTTGCTTCATTCATATAACTATCTTTTTCGTAACCAAATGTTGCCGGACTTAATCCTGCCATTTGTATTATTTGATAGTCATAAAATTTAAATGACTCTATGTATTGTTGTACTCTTACATCCCCTTGTAAGAACTCAAATATTTGATGGTCTCTATCTCCTGGCATTAATGTAAAGTAGTCTTGTAATTTTCCTACTGATACTTGATTTACATTAAAGTAAGTATTAGGTTGCCATTGTGTTATTATGTTTCCTGATTGATAGTGTTGAGAGGTTGCTATTCTTGTTCTAGTCTTTTCTATTTCATCAGCTATTACATTTAATACATTCATTTCTTCTATGATTAGTTTTTTGCTATCTTTGAAGAAGTCCTGTCCACTATCAATGTTTATTATTACTTCATAAGGTAGTATGTATTTTTCTAAATACTCTGTCCCCATTAGTCGATTGTATTCGGCAATGGTTATTGGTATTTGTTTATTGTAGTGGTCTATCTTATAAGCTTTTAACTCTATATAAGACTTGCCATCTTCTAGCTTAATATGTCTATGTAACTCTAAATCTTCATCACATTCTACTAATGTACAACTATAAACTTTGTCAAACTTTTGTACTAAATCAAATATGTTGTTAGGTTTTATACATTCTAGGTATACTTTGCCATCAAATTTATGTAAGTATAGAAAAGCTTCTTTACAATAGATACTGTTTTCAAGAGCTTCTTTAAGCGAAGGCATAAGCCAATTAATGTTGTAATCCTCAGCTTGTAAAACTATGTCACTTCCAAATATCTGATTTACTATATAATTAGCTATCTTTTTTGGTGATGGTGCTAACTTGTATTTTCTTATTTTTTTAATTTTTGGTTTTTTCCCATTTATTAAAGAGTTTTCTGTGACTTCTACATCTACTTTTATAAATGGTGCATCTAATGGACTAAATTCCTTTAAATTACTCACTTATTTCTGCCCCCTCATATACAATACAATTTAAATCTAGGCTTTTATCAGAGCTATGTAAAACTCTTTGAGGTCTCAATATTAGTGTAATAATATTTGCTCCAAAGTATCTTTTCTTGCCGAATATAGTTACTTTATAATCTTGTTTCCAATCTGCTCCTTTTTTTATTCTTACACTCTTTACTTTGGTAGAGTTGTAATAAAGGTGTACTCTCATATTTCCTCCTATACGCAAAAAAACACAAATAGCTTTTATACTATTTGTGCTTATTGAACTTGTAATATTTCTTATTTACACTTTTTTATATGATTTTATAAATTTAATATTGGTTTTATATAACTCATACACCTCTATAGTTTTACAGGTTTTACAAGGTATCTCTATTATTAAAGGTGTTTGTTGTGATATTCCTATTCTTTCTAAGTCTTTCAAGTAATCTTCTATGTTTACATTCATTAAGAATCTTTTACTTGCATGACATCTTACTTCCATTCTTACTCCTATTCTTCAGCTAATAGGATTATATTACAGGACATTTGCCTATATCTTGCCAGTAATCTATTATGTATCTTGCAGCATCTACTGAGTGGTCTAATTCTTTTTTGTAACAATTTTGTCCTGTGCTTAAACTCTTTATATTATCATATTGATAACTTTCAAATTCGTTTAAACTTTCATCACGAATATTATATATCAAACTTTTGTTTTTGTCAATACTTTTTATTGACTTTGACTTGTAAATATATAATACTTCTTTGTAGAATAGTGATTGTAATTGTTGCACTCCTTTGTCAACACTTCCAGGTCCTTTTTTAGCTTCTTCGTATTGAATATTAGCATTATATAAAGCATTACAAAAGTGTGTTGCTTCACTATCTACTATATTAGCTGTTATTGGTATTCCTTTATATTTATCTCTAAGATATTCTATGAATAATTTTTCTTGTTCTACATAATAAGCAGTTGTTGGTTTTTCTCCTTCTTCTGCTGGATCGTGATAATAACATTCAAGTCTTATTAATTTCCATCTGTTTTGTTTTAAATCAAATCCTAAAGCTATTGGAACAAATGTTGTTGGATTTACACTACCATAGTCAACTCCTAATCCTATTTCTTTTATTTGTATGTCCTCAAGGTTGTCTATTACATTTATCTTATTAAATACTTTGCCTTCTGCTACTACCCATTTGTTGTAAATCTTTTGTTGTCTTAATGCTCCTTTAGGAAATGTCTTTATAGCTTCATCTATTTTTTGTTCTGTATCTAGCATAGGATTATCAAAAGGATAAAATGTGTATCTTATTTTGTCACCTTTGTCAATATATTTCATTTTATAAGGATGTCGTTCGTTACCTTCGACATTAAAACTATGTATTGTTTTCTTAAATGGATGACCACTAAAACTAACTTGTCTTCCTGGTAATTCATCAAAGCTTTCTTGTAAACTTAAATTGCCATATATTCTTGCTGCTTCATCTACCCATATAAATATTAGGGGTCTTCCTAAAATTCTGTTAAAAGCTATTTTCGTGTTAAATCCAAAGAAGTAAAACTTAACATTCCACATTTTAAAATACTTATCATTCTGTCCGAATACTAATTCGTAATCTTTACCTTGTTTGTACCCAAAAGCATCTAAATGTATTTTAAGTGGTTCTACTATATTTCCTTTGAGTGTTTGTAAATCCCATCCAATTATAGCTCCATAAAACTCTCTTGTATTATCATATTTATGTAATTCACTAGCATATAATATCATACCTAAATCAATACTAAATGTCTTTCCACTTTGCACACTTCCTAGTACACTTATTTCAGGTATGTTTTGAGCTTTTATATCATTTATCAGTTTCCATTGTTTCTGGCTTAGATTCATCTTCTACCTTTTTTCTTTTTACTTTCTTGGTTACTTCTTTATTATTAGCTTTTAATAATTCTCTTAGTTCTGCTTCAGAATATTCTTTTCCGTTAGATAATTTATTTAAGTAATTACCATTAGGCATCTTTATAAATTCTGTTGCTTGTAGTAAGTCTATCATTCTTGTTCCTCCTTTTCGTAAAATGCTTCTTTTAATTTGTCACTACCTTGTATGTTAATATTTAATATTGGCTGTTGTGTATTTCCGTTTTCTTGTTTTTCATCTGTTAAGTCTTTCAATGAATTAAAAGCTCCAACAGAATTAAAGTTTTCTTTTTTTATTATGTTATGCATATGAATTAAGTTCATCATTTCTAAGTCTATATCATCATCAGCTAATCCTAATTGTTTTGCTTTGTATAATTCTTCTTGGTCTTGTACAGATAATGACATTAATAGTTTAGCTTTTTCTCTTAATGTTTTTTTTCTTCTTCTAGCCTCTACACTAGCTTTTCCTCCTTGACTTGCAATAGCTCGTTGTTCTTCCGTTGTTCTATCTGCAAGTGAAACTAAATTTTCTATATTATTTGCCATTGTCTCACTTCCTTTAAATTTCATTATTTTATTTACTTCTTAAATATTACTCTTCATATTTTACTTCATCATATTTCTGCTTTAATCTTTCTATAGTTTCTTTAGGTGTATTCTTATTTACTATTGCTATATGTTTCCCTGTTTCATCATAATAACTATAATTAAATCCTTGTATCATACTTACCTCTTTTCTTCTATAAACACTATGTAATGATATATCGGCAATTCAGATACTATCGGAGAAGGTCTTTCGACAAAATAATAATATCCTTATATATATCACTACATACTATTTATAGAAGTACATTACCTCGGCTTTGTACTCCCCTGCTATGCAGAATTTTATTAGCTATTAACTAGGATATAGCACTTGGGTAAATATTCAAAATACATATCTTATAATTGGATTTGTATAATGGAATTATTATATATATTAATGTTGCCTAGTACTTTAATATTAAATTAATATGTAGGATAGGATTTGCACCTATCATGCTCGCCTTCAGATAACCAAAAACAGCTCGCCTTAAGTTCGCCCACAAAACCCAAATTCCACACACGATTTTTTATACTTTTTTATTTTAATCCAATACAACAATTTTATGGTTTTAAGAGTGTCTACTATTGCAATTTCGATATTATCTTTCTACTATCTACTTTGCTTTACCAACTATAAAATAAATCTATAATTGTCTATTCCACCACTACATATTTTTATTTTAAAAATACACATTGTAAATTACCATTTATATCTCTTACTATTTTGCACAAATTGGTATCTTTTCTTTTACAATTTGCACATACTTTTCTCTTAAACAATTCTATTTCTGCTCTTGCTTTGTTTTCTTTATACCTTTTTCTCTTAGCATAATCTTTCATTATGTTATCTGCAATGTAACTTTTTTTCATATTTACCTCTTATTTAGAGCATCCAATATTGGTTTATTTATTTCTTCTGCATATTTTAAAGCTTCTTCTCCTTTTGAGAATACTTTTTTAACTTTAAACTGATTCATTACAAACCATACTCTATGTACTGCTTCTTTTTTAGTTGTTAAAGTATATTTGTCCTCTTCTTTATGAGTAATGTCATATTTACTAACTGTTTTATCTACTTCAATTATTTCTGATTCAAACTTTTTAGGAATATCTTGATTGAATTTTGCAACTTCCCATTGCTGTTTGTTTAGTTCGTTATAGTCTACTGCAACTAATATTCCTGCTGTTGGTAGTACTGAATAATTATGGTCATCATCTCTATAAATTGAAAAATCCTTATTTACTATTTCTATATTTTTATAAAATTCATCTAGGTTTCGTGTCATTTATAAATCCCCCTTGTTTCATTTCTTGCATAACTCTTTTATTTATATATTCTTTTGGTAAGTATACATCTGGTATTCTGTTTTCACTTTTTAATTTAGTCCAATATTTTCTTTCTTCTTTGTCTTTTATACTACCTATGTTTATCGTTCTGCTTTTCATAGTTGTATATAATGGTTCTGTTTCAGGTATACTACTTAATTTCATTGTAAACTCATCTAGTCCTAAATTAAGAAACTCTGTATAAGTAATGTTCTCATATCTAGCACAATAAAATGCGTATGCTTCTTCTAAGTCTCTGTAATATGCAAAACAGAATTGTAAGCCTCCTGATTTTCTGTCTTTCTCTATTTCTTCTTTAATTATTTGGGCTGGGAGTTTTTACTGTGTCTTTTGTTTCTCCCTCTCTTAAGATAAACGTAAATTCTTCTATAAACTTTGTAGCTTGTTCTTGATTATGATAATCTAATCCTATTTCAGCTACAAAATCATCTATTTGCATATTGAATGTATCTTCTATTATTTCTATTACTATTTTTCCTGCTACTGTTTCTCTTTCTTGGTCTATTAAATAATTAAGATTACTTTCATCTCTTATTGTTTTGTTACCTTCCTTTTTTTCTATTACAAATGGATTATTGTCCATTGTATAACCTTGCTTTGTTAATTCAGCCATTACTTTAAATCTTGCTTCACTATCTATTGATTGTAACCTATTAGCTGTTTTAACACTTCTAGTAAATTCTATTTGTTTTTTTACCTTGTCTTTTTCATACAATAGTGTAAATTTATCTCCATCTATCTTTTTAAATTTGTACATGAATCCTCCTTATAAAATTAGAGCCATACGGGATGATGTATGACTCAAAGCTAAAAATTGAGAAAAGAACGAGTCTTTTTATATTATTTTTGCTACTTGGACTAAACGAGCCATCTCTGACTGTAGCTTATTACTATTAACATTATATCATGATTTATAAATTCTATTTCGTAAATTTTTTCGGCTATACTTGTCCATATTCTATAGCTGTTAAATATATCATTTTATCTTTAAGATGGTAATACATATCTTTGCTTATTCCATCGTTTACTTCTGCATATATTTGAGAATGTCCTTTAAAAAAAATCTTTTTTATATCTTCTTTTTCCTGGTCGCTAAACTGATCTAATGCTCTTTCTATATTTTTTACTTTTTCAATAGCAATTAGCATTCCTCTAGTTGTTATTGACTTGTCATTTTTTTCTAATACCATTTTATTTATTTTTCTTTTGTTTTCTTCATAGTTATATAATTCTGCCATAATAAATTTCTTTATATGTTTATCTATTTTATAATAACTCATTCGTTTACCTCCTACAACCACATAATTCCATTTCTGTATTGTTTTCTATCAGGTTCCATAATTTCTTGTATCATTCCTAACTCATGAAATGTAAAACACTCTCTTATTCCTGTATCTAAATCTGTGTAAAGTGCATGATTAGGATACATCTTTTCTAGTATGTATTTTTTATTGTTTGTTTTTAATATCATTGGAGCATATTTCAATTCTTTTCACTTCCCCATAATTATTTGTTTTTATCCAACTTTTAAAATTACATTTTTCTTTATTGCAGAAATATTGTCTTGCACAATTCTTGCATTTATCCATTTATACCATCTCTCCATCTATATACTTTTCCTGTTCTATATAAATTGTATTCATCTGGATTACTACTATCATGATATTTCATTACTCTTGGCATTAAGTCATCAAAATAGCACATTTTAACTTTTCCATTTGTACCATTTACAATTCTATTATCACAACCTACAAATCCACATATCATTCTTGTTTTTCCATATTCAGTAGGTTTTCCACAGTTATTACATCTTACTATTCTTTTTAATCTATCTTCATTGTCTTCTAGTAATTCCATTTGATTACCTTCGTCTAATATGTTTGGATTTATATATATCATTGCTTTTCCTCGCTTTCTATACTGTGACATATTTCAAATTCCTTAAATCTTTCATAAAAAAATATTTCTCCTACCTTACACCATAAATCTGCTAATATTATTGTAGTAAAACCTTGATATATTGTTAACGGTAACAATAACCACAATATATTTAAATTTTGTGTAAATCCCGCTATTAATCCAATAACAATCCATAAAACCCAAAATAATATATTACTCGCTTTTTCTTTTTTATCTATCTCTTTTTTTATTTGTTGTTCCACTTACACTTTCTCCTTTCTTAACTCGCTTATTGCTTTTCCTAATTTATTAATTTCTTGAGCAATTTTATTAAAATTTAATTCAGCATCCATAAAACTATCTATATGTATATCTGTATCTAATTCTTCTATCTCTTCTGTATTATCTTCTAATATTTCAACTTCTCTAACCAAATCTTCATAAACATCTAAGCCTAAATCTTCGGTAAGATATACTCTTAAATTATATTCTTCATCGTTTTTTCTATAATATCCCATATCATAATCATAAAAATATATATTTTCGCCTATTTTTATTTTTTTAGGTATATTGTTTTTATGATAAATCTTGTCTATTAAATCTATAATCTTTATCTTTTTATTCATCTTCTCCTCCTACTCCATTATAGTCATATCGCATTTTTCACATTTAGCCCATAAGTGTCCGTTATAATCACTCTTTATTGCTTTTGCTATGTTATTACATATTGGACAATTAAATTCATACATTTTCCCTTTTTCTTTACATACATCATTTGCAATTCCTATGAACTTTAAAGTATTTTCTATTTCATCATCTTCTATTCCTAAATCTTTTATCTCATCTGCTTCACTCAATATTATCAGCTCCTTTCAAAACTTCTAATAATCTTTTCCAGTCCTTTTCGTCACATTCATCTCCATAAGAGATTGGATTTTCTAAATCTCTTATCATTACTTGTCTATCTTTTTCAGTTAATAAAGCTAAATTATTTTCTATAAATCCACAAGTCCATTGAACTATATATGTTCTTCTTCCTAAAGCATATCTTTCAGCACTTACTAATATCATACTTAAATCATCTTTATTACCATTTATCTTTACTTGCATTCTTCCTCCTAACTGCTGTATATTACAGCTAAACTTTACTACTCTTCTACTACTTTAAATTCAATCTCTACAATTTCTAAATTATAATTAGGATTCTCAATTTCAATGTATTGTCTTAATGCTTTAGCTTTTGCCGTACTATCAAAAATCATTGCTTCTTGTATTATTCTTGTAGTTAATATTTTTTCATTATCTATAGACTTTATAAAATCCATATCATTACTATCTCTTAATAAATATCGTTCCATCTTTAATCCTTCCTTTCACATTTTTCTAATGACTTTTTATATGTTTTATCACATTTTTGTAAGGACTTTCATTTTCCATAGATTAGTCCTCCTCTAAAATACTTCTATTTCATCTAACATATTTATACTTTTTGTTGGACATACTTTCATTCCCATAAAACTAAATTCTTCTAAATCTTCATAAGGTCGTTTGTGACAAGTTGTTATTTTAAACAATTTTTGTTTTAATACTTCTAACATATATTCCGGCATTTTTATAAATCTAGGATTTTCACTATATTTCTCAAAATAAACTTTTGCTTTTTCTTCAATAACACCTTTAATTATTTTAAATTCTATTTCTTCCATATATCTACTCCTTTTCTAAAAGTGATTGCAAAATACTAATATAATGTGCATATCTTGTTATGACAATTGTATCTTCTGGTTCATTAATTAACTTTTTACTTCTAATTTTTTTAATCTTATTTTCACATTCTTCTATTTTTGTATTTATTTGTCTATCTAATTCTTCTTTTATATCTTTTTGTGCAAGTTCTATTACTTTTTTGTATTGTTCATCATTCATTGCTATTGGATATTTCTTTCTTTCCTCTTTTAATTCTTCTATTTCTTTAGATTGTTTGTCGATTAAGTTTATCAATGCATCTAATTTTTCAATTTTGAAATATATACTTGTGTAAGCTGTTTTCTTATTTGCAATTCTTCTTTTGAAGTATTCAATCACTTTCTTTTCTTCATCTGACATTGTTTTATTCCTCCTTTGCTAAATTCTCAATTGCTTTAAATTCATCAGTTCCTCTATACATCATTTTTAAAAAACTATTTTCTTGTTCTAAACTTTTATTTTTCTCTTTTTCTTTTTCAAGCTCTTTTTTTAACTCATTTACTCTATCTTTATAAGCTTTTAATTCTCCTTCTATTAAAGGAATATCTTGTAATCTTAATTTTACATTTTCTCCTTTTTCTTTTTCATAAGCTGTTACAACTATATTTATTGCTTGTTGATAATAACAATCTTCATTTCTATCATCACATATTTTATTATCAGCACATTTTTCACAATATTCGCCTATAACATAATCTGCAATACTATTTTTTAATATATCAATTGCTTTTTTTATATTCATTTACTTACACCTCTCTTCAAAGTATTTTATAACTTCTTCTTTGCTCATTAAAATTAAAGGTTCATCTTTTTCTATATCAAATATTGCTATTCCTGCAAGTTGTTCTGCCATTTCATCTATTATTTTATCTTTCTGTTTTACTATATCTAATAAATCATTTATTCTATTATTAGCTTCATATAAATCTGCTTTTACACTATCTCGTTCATCAGCTATTTTCATTATCACTTCAAATAATCTTTTTGCTTTATCATTTAGCTTTTCAGGTCGAACTTCATGTAATTCTTCTAAAACTTTATTTGCTTCTTCGTTAGTCATCTTCTACCTCCAAATCATTTAATATATTATCTAATACTATTATTGTATCTAGTTTTCCTTGACTTGCTGAAATAAACATATCTTCTACTTTTTTATCTTTTAATTCTATTACCTTTTCTTGAATATATTTTTTTAGTTCTTCTTTATCTACTACCATTCTGTATTTGTTTTCATATTTATCCCACATTATTAATTTTTTCATCTTCTTTGTCCTTTCTTAACTTATGTTTCTCTATTATGATTCTGATTTTTCTCCAACAATCTTTACATAAGTCATATTTTTTTAGCTTGTTTCTATCAATTATTACTCGATTTTCTCTTTCTAGTTCTTTTCCACAACTATCACATATATATTTACTTTTTTGATTCTTGTGTGTAGACTTATCTATTATCATTTTCTTCCTCCTTATTATGATTTATTTGAAATAAACACATAATCAATATTCCTAGAGTTCCTCCTGCTATTAATCCAGATATAAATGTTATTGCCATTATTTTATACCTCCTTTATTTTTAAATTAAATTTATCCTCAAATACTTTTTTCTTTACTATATACTCTTTTGTTTTCATTCCTTTTACATCAATTATTTCTGATGTTCCATCATTATTAAATACAATAAAATCTGCTTTATATTTCAAATTAGGTGCAAGTATAAATGTAGGTTGTATGCAAAATCCTTTTATCTCTCCTGCTCTTAATCTTAACTTTAATTCCTCATAATAATTTGCTTCTTTTATTGAATCAAACTTATGCCCATCAGATGATGCTGTTCTTACAGCTCCATATTTACTCTTACCTTTTTGTTGTAATTGTTTATATTCTTCTAAAGTTATATGTTCCATCAATTCTTCAACACCTTTACTGCTTCTTCTAATTCAAATTCAGTTCCTACATACTTGCAATCTTCATTTTCTTTGTAAAACGGGCAATGTTCATCACAATATAGTTTTGGACTTATACAAACTGCCATTCCAATTAATATATTCATAGCTTCTTGTTTGTTCATCTATTTATCCTCCAAGTTCAACTAATTTTTCTAATTCTTCTAGTGCATCTTCCCCATAAGTTATTACTATTGCATTACGTAAAATTAAATGTTTATGTAATATTTTCCCAAAATTTTCTTTTAATTTTTCATATTCCTTTTTATCGACATAATTTTTATCTACATATTCTTTAGCTATTACTTTGTTTTCCATATTTCCTCCTGTTTCCACTCTTTAATTCTTTCTAATATTTGTCTTTTTGTCGTGGCCACTATTTTATTATTTGATAAATCAACCAAGTAATATTTGTTTGTTTTCGTTTTTACCATTTTAAATATATCTTGGCCATTATGTTGTAAATATTTTTCAAAATCAATATTTATATCCTTCATATATTTCCCTCATATTTTTCAAATGTATTTATTATCTCTTCCATTGTAGGTATTTCCTTTGTATTTAACCATTCTCTAAATTTCTTCTCGCAACTTCCACATAAATCAAAATCTCTCTTTGCTGGGCAACTTGGTAACTGTTTATAATATTTATTCAACCCCACAAATCCTTTTGGTACTTTATCAAAAACATATCTTATTCTGTTTCCACATTTATCACATATATAATCTGGATGCTTATTGTCTTTTCCTACATTCATATCTTTATCCTTTCCTGTTTCCAATTTTCTTTTTCTGCATACTTGCAATTTTTATCGCCTATAAAGTTTGGATTTTCTAGTCTTTGACATCCTAAACATTTTTTACAAGTTTCTATTAATGGTGGATATTTCATAAGCTACTCCTTAAAATCTTGTTTTAAAACCATTATGTTTTCCTAGATAATTTATTAAATCTTCTATCGTATCTGTTTCACTTTCTAATATTGCTCCATTATCCATACTCATATATTTATCATAATCTGCAAATACTTGATATAAATCCCATTTTGCTTTCTTTTCTAAATCTGTATTTATGTATAAATGATATTTATTTTTATTTAATATTCCTTGTATTTTTATCAATTTTTCTATTTCTTCACTCATCTTTCTTCCTCCTCATCTCTATCTTTTACCTGAATTACTCGCAATTCACTTTCATCTTCTTTTCCTAAACTATCTAAAAAGTCATATACTTCTTCTTTACTTAAATTATTTCTTTGTACTAATCTTCCTTTTGTTTTATAAAATAAATTGTATTTTTTCATTATTTATCATCTACCTTTTCTACTAATCCTGCTTCAATTAATTCATGGATTTCATCTATTGTCGGTTCTTCTCTTAAACTATATGGATGTAATCTTGTTATCTTCCTATTCCCTTTATCTATGAAATATTGTTCTCCTAATCCTCCATAGGTTTTATAACATACTCCAAAATCATCAAACCCAAACTTTTCTAATTCTTTTAAATTAACATTATCTTTTATCTTTAACATTATCTTCCTCCAAATTAACTTGAACTATTTTATATTCTACTTCTAGCTCTTCTACATAAACTACTTTACATTCCATAATTTATCCTTTCATAAACAGCTACTGTCTTGCCCGTGTAATCACATTTCTTCTTTCCAACTACTTTAACTATGCCTTTCTTACATAACTCTGTAAGACGTGGTTGCACATAATTTCTTTCAGTAGATGGAATATAACCTAATTCAAAGAGTTCTACTGCTATTTCTTTTGCTGTTTTAGGCTTGTCCATTCTTGACAATATCTGCTCGTATCTTATCTTTTTCTTGAGCTGTATATCTTCAAAACTCATTTGTCTTGTTTGCATTGTTATTACACTCATTCGTATCATCTCCTAATTTTATTTAACATTCTTTTTAGATTGCTAATATCTACTGCATCATTTACTTGAGTTAATCTATCTGCTATTTCTACTCCCATTTCTGCGTATGTTGGTACTTTCTGATTGACATTTTCTCCATTCTTACAGGTACATCTTAACGCATAAGTATATGGAATAGCTTTATCTCCATCCTGAATAATCTTTGTGTAAATTACATATCCTGTTTTATTACACTTATTGCAATCATACTTAGGACTATTGTCTTCGCTTTTTATCTCAATTATTTCCCCATTTGCTTTAATAATATCAGCAACTTTTGGTAGAAATTTACACGATCTTATACATTGTGATATTATTTTTCTATATCGTTCTACAGATAGATTCTTTAATTCATCAAACATAATCTTTGTTTGTTCATCTGTGTACTCTTTTTCGTAATATGTTTCTAGCCTTGATGTTGCTTCTACAAATTCACTTAATATCATTCTTCATCATCTCCTCTAAAGCTTTTATTTTTCTAGCTTTCTTTTCTTCTTCTGTTTCTTCTTTCATGTTTCCTTTTGCCTTGTGCTTTAAATCATCTGCTTTTGCTTCATCTACAGTTTTAAATCCCTTTGTAATATAACTTTCAAGAATAGGTATACAATATTGCCAACTAGGATTTGATACTCTAGCTGTTTTTCGTAAAGCATATTCTATTAACTCAATTGGTAATTTATCTAAATAATCAATACATTCTTTAATGTTATTAATATTAGTAGTTCCAATAGTTTCAAGAATAATTTGTTGTACTTTTTCAACATCTGGATTATATAGATTATTATTATTTACACTACTACTACTCTTATCTATACTAATCTCTTCTATTCTTTTCTCTTCTATACTGTGTATACCGTTGGTCTACCATTGGTATACCAGATGTTGTATTCAGGTTATATACACCGTTTTCGTCTTCTACTAACATTTTCTTTTCATTTTTATATATTGTTTCTGTATATCTATCTTTTCTTAAATAGTTATTTAACTTCCAATGTCTAATAACTACTATTCCACTTTCAAACGGTATGACAAATTGTTTTGAAAATAAAATCCTTAAATCATCTTCATTTGCTCCAATAGTCCTTATTATCTTTCTAGGATTACTAACAAAACCATCATCATCTGCTCTCATTCCTAAATGGAAATATAAGTTTTGTGTAGACTGTGGCATCTCGAGAAATATATCTGTATCTACTATTTCTAAATCAAACATTCTCTTTCTTGCCATACCTTTTTCTCCTTTCGTGTAATCTACCATTTTTTATATATTAATTTTTCTTTATTCCATTCTGCTCCATAAATGCCTTTTAAATAGTTTTCTATGTGTTCTTCATATAATTTAGTATCTTGTCCAAAATCTTCTTGATAATGACATTCTGGGCATAATGTAACTATGTTTTCTTCTATACCTAGTCCACCGTTGTGACCTCTTTATAAAATGTGCATTTGCACAAGTTTTCGGAACATATTTCTCACAAAATATACATCTGTGATAATCTCTATCCCATACTATTTGTTTAATTTTTGGACTTATGTCACAGGCTTTGCTTCTTTTACTCATTTATTATCCCACCTCTCAAGTAGTGAATTGATTTCTGCAGGAGTTTTTGTTTCTATCCCTTGTATATGACATTCTTCTACAAGTCCATTTATTAAGATTGACATTTCTTTTGAATCCATTTCTGAACTGCCTTTATATACTTTGTAATGTTTAAAAACTTTTCCGTTTAAAACCGATTCTCCTGCTTCTGTGTAATATTTCAAATAGTCTGACATATCTATTTCTGCTACTACACTTATCATTTCACTTTGTCCATATTTCTGTAATAATAAAAAGTGTAAATCTTCTTTATCCATCTTTAACGCATTACCTAATTCTGTTACTAATTGCCAATAATAATTATTTGCATTAAGACTTCTTTTTTCTTTGTATTCTTTTACTTCGTATTTCTTATCATCTGGCAACTGTACTAATCGCACTATTAATTCTTTTGCTGTTCCTACCATCTATTACTCCTTTTTCTTGATATAAACAAAAACTCTTTTTCCGTCATTGTTTTTTATTGATAAGCCTGTTATTTCTTTATTTGTAATTTCTATTTTTTCCACATAAAATTTAGTATATGTTGTAATTTTCCCATCTTGTTTTCTTGCTATTGAAAAATTATCATTTCCCTCTTTATCTTGTTGCCATATTCTTATTTGTGGGGCAGTATAGAGTTCTCTTCCTATTCCCCAATTAAATCCAGCTCTTTTAAAACTATCTGAAGCTTCTCCTTTTTCTGCTTCTGAAAAACTTTCTTTTCCACAATCCCATTTTGTTACCCATTGTTTTCTTTCTTCATCATATATTGATATTCCACAATAGATGTTTCCTTTTAATTCTTTATGATCTCTTTGCCAACTCATATTTCCTACTGTTTCATCTAATATGTTTTGGTCTACTCTTGCATCTTTATATAATAACAAATCTAAATATTTTTCTTTTATTTGTGATACTCTGCAATCTATCTCATCTGCTTTTAAGTCTCTAAACTCCATAATATTCCCCCTCTTTGTTATCGATTAAATCTAAATAATCCATTATTAATTACCTCTCAATCTTCTTTTTAACTCTTCTTTCAAAGCTTTTTTCTTGCTGTATAATATGTTTTCTTCTTCATTTATAATAGCCATTTCTTTTATGAGTAAGTTATCGCTTAATTCTGCTATAATATTTTCATATCTTCTTGCTTCAAATTCTTTTAACTCTTCTTCTTCCATCTTTCCTCCTATATAACTTCTATTTTTATTCCATCTTTTTTAAAGTTTTCGACTAAATTTTCTAAATAATCGTAATCTCCACCTAAACTATCTATTACTGCATAAGCTATTTGTAAAGCATCTTTGTATCTTAATCCTTGTGTAAGTTCAAATGAATGTAATGTATAATTAATTGGATTTTTAAAGTCTCTTGTATATTGATAACTAATTGATTTTATATTTTTCATAAATTTTCTCCTTGAATTTTAAATTGTTTTGTGATAGAATATAATCACAAATGTATTTATATAGTATTTTGAGTTAGTCAATGTCGCAATCATTGGCTGACTCTATATTTTTATCTTCTTCTATAATTTGTTTTTGATATCTTATTTCTGCTACTGCTTTTGATATTACTATATCTGGTCTATTATAGTTTTGTGTAGTTAAAATACTTTCTAATGTATTTAAAATATTTAAAAATTCATCTTGCATATCATCTATTGTTCCTATAAGTCTTAAATTTTCTCTATTCACTTTGTAATTCTTTTTAGATAATTCAATAATCTTTTCACCTTGCCTTTTTATTGTCTTTGCATCAAAACTTGATTTAAACATATTCTTTTCCTCCTTTCTATCCAAAATATTATTTTTCATATCTCCAAATGTATCCCGATGCTGTTTTTAACTGTCCTCTGCAACATTCGTAAATATGAGTATGATTTATATTTAATTGATTTCCTGCTTCCCTTGCACTATTCCATATTTTTATAACTTTATTTTCTTTATCTAATTGGATTATTCTTTTTGTTTTTTGAGGTTTCCTCAAACCATTTCTTAGTGCATGATTTGTATTTTCTTTTGCTGTGTTCCATTCTAAGTTTTCAACCCTGTTGTCAGTTTTAATCCCATTCTTATGATTAACCATTGGCTTATTCTCAGGATTTGGTATAAATGCTTTTGCAACCACTCTATGTATACTCACTCTTTCTTTCTTTCCATTATGAGATAAAAAAAGCCTATAATATCCATTATTTCCAATAAATGGACTTATTATTTTTTCTTTCCAGTGATATATATTGTTGTTTCTTTTTACATTTCTCTCTAATCCTCTAATTCGCCCTAAATTAGAAACTTGATATATTCCGCTCATAATTCGGAATGTCTTTCCATAGTTCTATATCTTGCATTTCCCCTCCTAACCGAACAAGCCTGTTGTACTTATCCAAGCAACTCCACAAGTTGCAATTTTATAAACTAATATCCCTATTGCTAGTCCTGAACTAAATATTGCAAAATTCTTTAAGAACTTGTCCTCATTAAATCTGTACTTTTGTTTTTTCATTTTTTATCCTCCTTTTTATTTTTGATTTGAGTAAACTAAAGTTAAATATTCTTCCACTTTCTTTATGATTTCTTCTTTTTGTTTGTCGCTAAGTGGATTTTTTACTACCACTTTAAATTCTCTTTCTTTTTTCATTATCTCCTCCTGATACATTTTATTAATAAGGTTTAAAATAATTTACTATTTAATCATCCCCTTTCTTTTTTATAACTCTCCGTTAATCCAAGAGCTAAAAAAATATCAAAAATATTGCAATTATATACTTTTGCTAATTTCTTTTTTGTTGCATCACTAGGATTTCTTCTTCCAGTTTCTAACATTGAAATATATGTTACACTTTTTCCTGTAATCTTTGATACTTCTTCTTGTGTTAGTCCTCTTTTTTCTCGTAGAGTTTTTAATGTTATTTTTTTCATTTTGCACCTCCTTTAACACAGAGTTAATTTGTGTATATTCGCATTATATATAACGCTCCGTTATTTGTCAAGTATTTTTTTAAAATATTTTGTAACTTTCCGTTAATCCTTTGCAAGAGTAAGAAAGAAATTTTTAAAAACTCTTTACAAATTTAACTTTTTGTTATACAATTATTCTAAGATAAAAAAATTATGTTAATTGAAGGATTAGATTTATGAATAGGATAAAATTATTGAGAGAAGAAAAAGGAGTATATCAAAAAGATTTAGCAAAAGTATTAAATGTAACAACTCCTGTTATTAATTATTATGAAAATGAAAAAAGAACAATTAGTGCAAAATCAGCATCATTATTAGCTGATTATTTTGGCGTTAGTATAGATTATCTTTTAGGAAAGTCTGACATAAAAAATCAAGATAGTAATGTTTTTCCTATGCCTGATAATGCTGTACCTATTCCTGTTGTTGGAAAGATATCAGCTGGATTGCCTATACTTGCTAATGAAAATATTGAAAGATATGAATTTGCACCTTCTTCTTTAATAAATAAAAACTATACTTACTTTTATTTAACAGTTACAGGAGACTCTATGAATAGAAAATTTAATGATGGAGATATAGTATTAGTTCAACAACAAAGCGATTTAGAGAATGATGAAATCGGAGTATTCCTTATTGGTGATGAAGCTACTGTAAAAAGATATAAAATAGAAGATGATCGTATAGTACTTTACCCTATGTCTACAAATCCAGAACATGACCCTCAAATTTATAATCCAAAAGAAAAATCTATTAAAATAATTGGTAAAGTTATAAGCTACCAAGGAAAAGTTTAGGAGGTGAAAATATGGAAAAGAAACCTTTTTCTAAGAAAAGATTATTTTTGCTTATAGTCATAATTGCAGTATTTGCTATATTAATTGGAATGAGTACTGACACAGATACAAACAATACAAGCACATCTTCTAATGTTGCTACAACTAATAACACAAAAGAAGAAAAGGAAGTAGAACAAAAAGAAGAAAAACCAAGTGCTTCAATTGAAGAATTGAATGCTTTAGCTAAAGCAAAAGTTTATTCAGATACAATGTATATGTCAAAAGCTTCAATATATGACCAATTGATTTCTGATTATGGAGAAGGCTTTGATAAAAAATCGGCTCAATATGCTATAGACAATTTAGAAGCAGATTACAAATATAATGCTTTACAAAAAGCTAAAACATATCAATCAGAAATGCATATGTCTAAGAAGAAAATTTATGAACAACTTGTTTCTGAATATGGAGAAAAATTCACTAAAAAAGAGGCTCAATATGCTATAGATCATTTAGATGATTAATAGAAGAACATTAGGAAGTATATGTTCTATTTAAATAATGCTCTAAAAGGAGCATTTTATTTTTAATATAGCAATCGAACGGAGGTTTTTATGCAAAGAGGTGCTTGTTATATAAGAGTATCTACAGATTTACAAACAGAATTTAGTCCAGATGCTCAACTTAAAGCTATAAAAAATTATGCGAAAAATAATAATATTTTATTAGATGATAATTATATATTCGTTGATGAAGGAATTTCGGGAAGAAAAGCAGAAAAGCGTCCTGCTTTTCAGGAAATGATAAAAATCGCTAAATCTAAGCCTAAAAAGTTTGATGTTATTTTAGTACATAAATTTGATAGGTTCGCTCGTTCTCGTGAAGATAGTGTTGTCTATAAATCTTTATTAAAAAAAGAATGTGGTATTAAAGTCATTTCAATTACAGAATCTATTGAAGATGATAAATTTTCTGTTATCCTTGAAGCTATGTTAGAGGCTATGGCTGAATACTATTCTCTTAATTTATCAGACGAAGTAAAAAAAGGAATGACAGAAAAAGCAACCAGAGGTCAATATCAATCTTCTCCTCCATTTGGTTATAGAAT
>JAEIGA010001798.1_pt1 | contig 34006 bp, 31 predicted proteins | sample 9270691 | NCBI WGS metagenome assembly JAEIGA01 (sample SAMN17057246, study PRJNA624740) | gut metagenome | biome: biome; isolation source: fecal sample | host: Bos grunniens | place: China: Xizang | collected 2019 | reverse complement strand
CTGGGCTGCATTATTGATGGGCGTTTTAGGGTTTATTGCGTTTATCTTTATGATAAAGAAGATAACTATTCGTGCGGATGAAAACACCGTTAAAACGAACGAAAAGGTAGAAAGATTTAATTTCTTTAAGGCTTTTGCAAATTTTATGAAAAACCGTCCCGCAGTTGGCGCAACGCTTGCGGCGGTAGGTATGTTCCTAGGTATGCAATCGGCAACCACGGCAAACACTATAATGTTTGCTACCTACTTTGGCAAGGCAGAATATTCAGGTTTAGTAATGGTAGTTGGTTTCTTACCGATGTTCTTGTTTATGCCGTTTATAAAGAAAATCGTTGATAAATACGGAAAGAAAGAAGCTTCGGTAGTTGGAACGTTAGTTTCTATCGTTGGTGGAATAATAATGTTTATATTCCCGTTAATACCCAACGCCGATATAGGCTTAATAGTTTATATAATCGCGTTAGTGTTCTACGGATTAGGAATGGGCGTATATACCTGCGTGTCTTGGGCATTTATGGCGGACGCTATCGACTACAACGAATGGAAGTGCGGAAAGAGAGAAGAAGGCACGATATACTCGTTACACTCGTTCTTTAGAAAATTTGCGCAAGGCGTTGGACCTTCGATAGTACTATTAATAATGGGTGCAATCGGTTACGTTTCAGCGCTTGGCACGGAGGGTCAAACTTTTGCAACGGCGCACAACATGTGCTGGTTGGTGGCGGGGCTCTACTTGTTCAGTGCATTAATACAATTCGTTGGCGTTGCATTCGTTTACAATCTAGACAAGAAAACGCTTAAGAAAATGAATGATGAATTAGCTGAAAAACGCGCGCAAAACAACGCGGAAAGCGAAGGTAATCAATAATAAACTTAACGCCCGACGAAAAGTTGGGCGTTATTAAAAAAGAGGTTTTTATGAGAAATATTATCAACTTAAATCAAGACTGGTTGTTTGTAAAAGATACTACCGACGTTTCTCTTCGTCAAGGAGAGAAGATAAATCTTCCACACACGTGGAACGCTACCGATGGTTGCGACGGCGGGAACGACTATTTCCGTGGCTCGTGTTTATACGTAAAAAGTATAAAGAAAGCGGACCTTCCCAAAGCGGACTTGTATTACCTTGAATTTTGTGGCGCCAACTCGTCCGCGCAAGTTTTTATAGACGGTAAAGAAATTGCAAATCACGACGGGGGATATTCGACTTGGCGCGTAGATATAACGCCGTATTTACAAGATGAAACCGAAGTTTGCGTTATAGTAGATAACGCTCCAAACGAAAGGGTATATCCGCAAATGGCAGACTTTACGTTCTACGGCGGATTATATCGTAACGTAAACCTTATTTGCGTTAACGAAAGCCATTTCGACCTTGATTATTATGGCGGAAAAGGTTTGACTATCACGCCGACTATTGTCGATAAAAAAGCAGACGTAGAAGTCGAAGTATTTGTAAAAAACCTTAAAGAAGGTCAAAAAATCGTATATACGCTTTACGACAAAGAAGAAAAAGAACTAAACAAAATCGAAACCAACGAATTTAAGGTTAATTTTGAGATAGAAAACGTTCATTTATGGCACGGGCGCAAAGATCCCTACCTTTATTGTTTAGAAGCGGAAATCGTAGAAGGCGAAAAGGTTATAGACAGCGTTTGTTCACGTTTTGGATGTCGTTCGTTCAAAATTGACGCTAATAACGGGTTTATATTAAACGGTGAAGAATATCCGCTAAGGGGTGTTTCTCGCCACCAAGATAGACTAGGGTACGGCAACGCGCTTTTACCTTGTCACCATGAAGAAGATATTGATTTGATTATGGAAGTGGGCGCAACGACCATTAGGCTTGCTCACTATCAACACGACCAGTATTTTTACGATTTGTGTGATGAAAAGGGTTTAGTGGTTTGGGCTGAAATTCCTTATATTTCAAGGCATATGCCTACGGGTAGAGAAAACACTATTTCCCAAATGAAAGAATTAGTAGTTCAAAACTATAACCACCCGTGTATTGTGGTGTGGGGTCTTTCGAACGAGATTTCTATTGCGGGCTCGGATGAAGATTTGCTCGAAAATCATAGAATATTAAACGATTTGGTTCACGAGATGGACAAGACACGTTTAACAACTATCGCAGTTGTGTCAATGTGTAAGATGACCGACCCGTATATTCAAATACCAGACGTCGTATCGTACAACCATTACTTTGGTTGGTACGGTGGCGACACTAGTATGAACGGTCCGTGGTTTGACAAATTCCATCAAACCCACCCAAATATTCCTATCGGTTGCTCCGAGTATGGTTGTGAAGCGTTGAATTGGCACAGTAGCAATCCTTTCCAAGGCGATTATACCGAAGAATATCAAGCATATTATCACGAAGAACTAATTAAACAACTGTTTAGTAGAAAATATTTATGGGCGACACACGTTTGGAACATGTTCGATTTCGGTGCGGACGCAAGGGCCGAGGGCGGTGAAAACGGTCAAAACCACAAAGGGCTTGTTACGATGGATAGAAAGTATAAGAAGGACTCTTTCTATGCGTATAAAGCGTGGCTATCTAAAGAACCGTTCGTGCACGTTTGTGGTAAGCGCTACGTAGACCGTGTTGAAGACGTTACGAAGATTACCGTTTATTCAAACCAAAGCGAAGTTGAACTATTTGTAAACGGTAAAAGTGTAGGTAAGAAAACGGCGCCCGACCACTTCTTCTATTTCGAAGTGGAAAACAAAGGGGAGAGCGTTATAGAGGCTAAAGCCGGTGATTTAACCGACCAAAGCGTTATTAGAAAAGTTGAAGTATTCAACGAAGAATATAGACTAAAAGAACAAGGTGCTATCCTAAACTGGTTTGATATAGACGCACCCGAAGGAAGATTTTCTCTAAACGATAAAATTTCTGATATAATGAGTTGTTTTAGGGGCAAACTTTGGTTTATAGGCGTTGGCCTTGCAATAAAAAAGAAAATGAACGCTGGTAAAAAAGGCGAAAAGAAAGCAGGTGGTTTTGACGTTGATATTAAAATGGACGGCGGTCTAATGCAAATGATGGGCGGATTTACCGTGCTTCGTCTTGCGGGTATGATAGGTATGGCAAACGTTAATTTTACCAAAGAAGAACTTCTTAAAATGAATAAAAAACTAAACAAAATCAAAAAACCCAAAAAGAAGTAAATTAAAAAGTTTTAGCAAAAAAGGATAACGAAACTCGTTATCCTTTTTGTGTATTTATTGTTTACAAGCTTTTATTCTTTTACAAATTCCACGACGTCTTCTATTTTGCAATCTAAAAAAGTACAAATTCTATCAAGTGTTTTCATCTCAATATTTTGATTTGCTTTCAGTCTTCTAACAGTTTTGCTGTCTATACCGCACTCTTCCCTTAAACGATAAGTAGAAACACCCTTTTTATCCATCGTTACAAACAATTTATCAAATTTAAACATTTTATCCCCCTAAACGTTGACAATTACTATTATGGGGGTTATAATCTTTTTTATTAAGGGGATATAATCCCCATTTTAACAAAACAAAAGATGATTTATGCAATTATGGAAAGAATTATTAATAAACGGTTTGCAAAACAGTAACGAAATGTTCGAATGTTTAAACGATAAGGTTTTAAATGATGTAATAGAAAGTCGATGTTATAAAGTGTTGCTAAGTATTAAACAGGCTGTTGATGATGAAAAGTTATCGGATAACGACTGTTTTTTTAAGATTGAAAAAATCATAACAGTCCTAGAAGAAAACGGAATATTTTGTGAAAGGCATGATTTTGGTTGATATTAAATTAAAAAACAAAAAGGATAACGAGTTTCGTTATCCTTTTTAATTGTTTTTAGTTTATTCTCTAATTTCGCTTATTTTTTTTCCGTTCATAAACCGACTTTTGTCTTTATTAAAGCCTATTTCTAAAATGCCACGGCATTTAATTTTGTCTACTTCATATTCGGCTATGCCTTCGATAAGGGTATAGGCGCCATTTTCAAAAACGTACGGTACGGCGCATATAAGGTTTGCGGTAATCGTTACGGTGCGTTTTCCATCTATTTGCGCGTTTAGGGTTAGTTGCTTAGGAATTTCGCCGGTAACAATTTCGTTACGGTCGTAGGATATTTTAGTAACGAATTCAGTAGGACCGTCTTTTATGCGAACGTGCCCTTCTTCTAATATGCTCATCGAAGGGTATGACACCATAGAAAAATTCAAAGTACAGTCGTTGCTAACCGCACCAAGCCACAAGTGGTTGTTCATATAATCCCACACTCTTCTGCCATACGAGTGATCTCTCAAACAAGGCAAGTCGATAGGGTAGGTTTGTTCGCCTATTATAACCGTGCCGTTTAATCTACCTTCTTGTTCGTAGTGTACCGAATTGTTTTCTTGCACGCCCTTAAAATATTCTTTCGTCCATTTGTCTTGCGCCATAGCCGTGCCTACTCTTGATGCGGGCATGTGGTGAAAGAAGTCCACCGCTTTCGCGTTAGAAGAAAAAGAGCAATCAAACGAGCCGTTAACTTTCTCGCCGTTTTGACCGGTAAGTTCGCCATCAAACTTAAAACTCCAAGCACCGTTGTCTAATATAACTTTAAGTGGCGAAGACTGAGTGGTATATAAAAGTTTTTCGTGGTAGAACCACTTGTCTTTTATGCAAAAAAACGCCCAAACTTCCGCAGAATTATCACCCCTAAGTCCCAACCTAACGTATAGGCTTTGTTGTTTATCAGGGCAGTGAGCGGAAAAGTAATAACTGTTGTTAAAAGTACCGTCTTCACTTTCGGGAATAATAAAATTTTCGGCTTCTTGATAGTTAAAGGGTTGTTTTTTCTGCTTTATACCGATAATTTTAGTCATTAAAAATTTTTTTAATCGAAACATAAATTGCTCCTTCAAAAACGTAAGCTTAATTAATTACATTATAACACCCTTTTAGTCTTTTGGCAATTATTGATAAATATTTGTTTTTGTTGCAAACGTGAAAAAAAAGTTGTATAATGATATTGTTTATAGGAGAAATACCAATGAAGTTTTTGTTAGTGTACTATACGGGTACTTACAACACAAGATATTTAACCGAACGTATAGCCGAAAAGTTAAATGAGCGCGGGCATCAAGTAGACAGCGTTGAGATAAACTCTAGCACCCCGATTGCTAATACCGATGGTTACGATTACGTTGGTTTTAGTTACCCAATATACGGGTTTAACACGCCCTTGGCTTTTGATAAATACGTTAAAAAACTAAAGATAAACAAGGGTCAGAAATACTTTATCTATAAAAACAGTGGCGAAACGCTTGCCATGAATAACGCGTCAAGCCGTGGGATACTCCGCCTTATGAAAAGAAGGAAAGCACTTTTCGCAGGTGAATATCACTTCGTAATGCCGTACAACATACACTTTAAGTATGATAAAGACTTTGTTAGAGAGATATTGCTCAAAAACGGTAAACTTGCAAGCATAATGATATACAACTTAGAAAACGAAAGAGTAGAACACCTTAAAAGCAAGTTTATCTATAACTTTGGCGCATTTTTCGTTGGTATCGTAAAGATTGCGGGTAACGTCAATTCCTTTTTGTACAAGGTAGAAAAAGACAAGTGTGTTAATTGTATGAAATGCGTTAACGATTGTCCGGAGAAAAATATATACGTTAAAAACGGCAAAATCAAATTCCATCACCATTGTGATATGTGTATGCGTTGCTCTTTCTTTTGCCCGACTAACGCTATCAAGATAGGTTTTCTAGACTGGTGGGGGTGGAAAGTCAACGGGGATTATAAACTTAAAAAGTTAGCGGAAGACCCTTCTCCCGTTAAACCTTATATTAACAAGGATAGTAAAGGCTTTTACAAATGCTTCATAAAAACCTTTGAAAAAATAGATAGGGAATACGAAGAAATTTTTGGAAAAGAAAACGAGCAGTCCGTCGAAGAAAAAGCCGTATAAAATATAATTTAAAAACAAAAAGTCGCTTATTTATGAGCGACTTTTTTATTTTCTAAAAAACTTAATTACGAGCCGAGGTCTTCTTTTTGTTGCTTTTTTAACCGCTTACGACTAGTTGGGAAGAAAGAAGTAATTGCGCTAATGCCTTCAAGTGGAACGACAAGCATAAATAATTGCCAAAAATTAAAGCTTAAGAACGTTAGGTATAAAAAAGATACCGTTCCTAAAACGACTATTGTTAGCAATAAGAAGTTAAGCCATTTAACCTTAAAATTCTTTCGAGTATTTTTGTAAACCAAAACTGCAGACGCAGGTACTGCAAGAATAAAAATTTGCCAAAAATAAAGATGTTTAGCCATTATAAAACCAAGGTATACCAAAATAGCAACCATCCAAATGGTTAGTATGCCAAGCCCCATGAGAGAATAGAAGTTAACGATTTCTTCTTGATTTTTCTTTTCTTTTTTCTCTAAGTATTTTTCCGTTGCGTTTTCGTTAATTAAATCTTCTACGCTAATTCCATAAAAGTCGGCAAGTTTAACAAGTGTAGATATATCAGGCAAAGAAGTGCCGTTTTCCCAACGGCTAATCGTTTTATCCGAGTAGCCTATAGCGTTAGAAAGATCACTTTGTTTTAGATTTTTGTTTTTTCTCAGCGTTATCAAATTTTGAGAGATGATTTGCTCTATAGTTTTATCCATACCTACATTATAACCTAAAAACCCCGCTTGTCAACACAAAAAGACAAAAAGTTGCTTTTATTCTCAAAAAGCAAGAACTATATTCTCTCGATTTTAGAGAATAAGAGAATTATATGTCGAGTAATACGCTTTCACTTTTATTTTATTTGTTTTATAATGTTATTCGTAAAGAATTGTGTTGTGGGGAATATTTTATGTAAAATATTCAAATTCACAAAAGAGGAGAAATATGAAAATTTACGATTTGGCAGGTATTCCGCAGGAAAGTTTAGATAGCGTTGGCGGAAAAGCAAAAGGTCTTAACCAACTTATGAAGTTTGGTTTTAACGTGCCTAACGGTTTTATTCTAATAGACGCTTGCTGTGACGAAGATTACGAACAAGCTTACGAATACTTCAAGAGCAAAAACTTAGGCAAAGTTGCGGTTAGAAGTAGCGCAACTATTGAAGATGGAACTAACTTTTCTAACGCTGGACAATACGAAACGTTTTTGAACGTTGAAACAAAGGAAGAGTTTATAGACGCTGTAAAGAAGTGTATAGAATCTTTGAACAACTTTAGAAGCCAAGTGTATGCTAAAACTTTTTTGAACGGGGACAATGCAAACGTTATCAATAAAATGACCGTCGTTGTTCAACAAATGGTAGAAGCTAAATGCGCGGGCGTTTTGTTTACTAAAGACCCTATGAACCCGAACGCCGTGCTTATAGAGTGTGTTAACGGGCTTGGCGAAAGTTTAGTTTCGGGTACGCAAACGGCGGAACAATACAAAGTTGAAGACGGCAAAATTTTAGAAAATTCAAACCAAATATTAAAAGAAGAAGACGTTCAATCTTTATATCAATCGGCGCTTTTTGCTGAAAAGTCTTTCGGCGTGCCGATGGATATGGAATGGGCTATGGGTGAAGACGGGGTTATACGTTTCGTTCAAGCGCGTCCTATAACGGTAGAAGCGGACGACGGGGTTAACCTAAACGAATTCGATTTCGCGCACGACGTTACCGATAAAACGATAACTACTTGTAACGTTAGAGAGATGTTGTCTACCGCGGTAACGCCTTTGACCATGTCTACTTCGTGTTTTGGACTTGACTACGGTATGAGAAAAATGATGGCTAAAAACCACTCTATAAAAGACGTGGACGACCTACCGCCTTTCTCGTGCATAACTCCATTCTACAACAATATGTTCTTTAACCAAACCACCAACTACATAGTTTCATATAGAATAGCGGGGACGTCAAAAGAAAGTTCGGACGTAGTTATTTGCGGTAGAGTTTTAGACGAATTCCCCGATAAATTTTCAGATCCTTCTCCACAAATCGTTAGAATTGCAAGAATGGCTTATTTCTTGCCGTATATTTTAAGCGGTAAAAAAGCCGTTAACGGCATGCAAAAAGTTTTAGAGAGCGTTCACTTTAACTACGACGATACTATTGAAGGTTTATACAAACAACAAGAAGACAATTTTGATTATTTAAAAGAAGCGTGGTTTTGCCACTACTGTTCTTCTTATTTTTCGGGCGCTGCGTCAATGATGGCAACTAGCGCACTTACTAAAATTTTGAAAGATTACAACAAAACCAGCTTCTTACTATCCGGCGCTTTAACTAATATCGAAGGTATCGAGAGCGCAAAAATAGTGGATATGATGAAAGACTTGGCAAGATGCATAGTTAAAAATAATCCCGACGCGGTTAAGTATAACAAGCAACAACTTGCCGAATACGTTAGCGGTGCAACCGGCGAAGTTAAAGAGTGTTACGACAACTTTATGAAAGTTAACGGCCACCGTGGTATTAACGAGAGTGAAATGCGCGTTAAGTGTTGGGGCGACGATTTGGTTGGTTTCTGTGAAGCGCTTAAAGGTAGCATAATTTCGCTTGATAAAGAAGATATAGTAAAAACGAAAGACTGGACGGATTATTTAGACGAAATAATGGCGTTAGTTAAACCTTCTAAGAGAAAGGGAATAAAATCTCAAATACTAAAAGCGAGAGAGGGCGCGTGGACGAGAGAACACACCAAATCGCGTTGTATTCAAGTAACCAACGGGTTTAGAAAACTTTATAATACCATGGCTGAAAAGATGGTTGAGCAAGGCATTATTCCCGATAAAGATTTGATATTCTTCTTCACGAAAGAAGAAATAGGCGAATTAATCAAGGGGGATAAAGCGCTTGTTAAAAAGGCGATGAAGAGAAGAAGATTATACCCCGTTCAATGTTCTTTAAGGTTTAACGAAGTATATAGCGGAAAGCCTATTCCTATAGAAGAAACCACTATCGATAAATCAGATTTCCAAGGCACGCCCGCATCTCCTGGTATAGTAACGGGCAGGGCAAGGGTTATAAGGTCGGTTGAAGACGCAAACAAACTAGAAGAAGGGGAAATTATGGTAGTTTCCTTGACAGACGTGGGTTGGACGCCGTATTATTGTCTTGCATCGGGTTTAATCACCGAAATCGGCTCGTGTTTATCGCACGGCGTAGTAGTTGCGCGTGAATACGGTTTGCCGACCATAGTAAGCGTTAAAGATATTATGCGTTCGATTAAAGACGGCGACGTTATTACTATGGACGGAACGAAGGGTACCGTAACCCTAGTATCAAAAGAAGAAAAGGAGTAATTTATGAAAATTATCGTTGTCGGCGGAACAGGACTTTTGGGGCACGAAGCGGTAGAATATGCGCTATCACAAGGCCACGAAGTAACTTCTATGGACATTAACGACGCGAAGAGCGAAGAGTGGTTTACCAACAAAGCGAAATCGGTTATAGGCAACGTTTTCACTATGAGTGAAGAAGAAATTTGCCAAGCGCTAACCGGTTACGACGCGATGGTATACGCAGTTGGACCTGACGACAGGTTTATTCCTAGCGAACCTGCTTACGGATATTTTAAGTTGCGTTTGGTAGATTACTGCGCTAAGGTGTTTAGGGCGGCAAGAAAGGCGGGAATAAAGAAAGCAAGTTTATGTTCTTCGTACTTTTTGTATTTCGACCGTAAATTCCCTGAGAAGAAACTTTCCATCGTTCACCCGTATATTCAAGTAAGAAAAGAACAAGCCGAAGTAGTTTTGGCACAAGCAAAAGAGCAAAACGGTTTGCCGGAGATGAACGTTTATATAATGGAATTACCTTACATATTCGGCACTTGTCCCAACAGAGTACCGTTGTGGAAAGATATATTCTTGAAGGATATCGACCTTAACAACGACCAAGCACCCGTGTATTTCCCAAGTGGCGGAACGGTAATGTGTACTACCCGTCATATAGGCGAATCGCTTATTAACGCGCTAGTATACGGAAAAGAAAGTCGTCACTATTCTATAGGCGATGAAAATCATCCCTACGACTTTATGATGGAAAATCTTATGGTGGGCTTCTTGGGTAAACCAAGGCAAATTATTCACCCGCCGAAAGAATACGTAGCGGAATTGCAAGACAAAAAGTATAACTACGAAATTTCTCAAGGCAAATACCGTGCTTTGCACCCTAAATATTTAATGTTAGATATTCAATACGACAATTTCTATTACACCGATGAAGAAATAGAAAAAACCTGTGCCGAGTTGCATCTAACTAGGGGTGGGGTAAAAGAAGCTATTATCGAAACTGGTAAAGTTTGTAGAGAATACGTTGGAAAATAAGGTGCAAAAATGAAACTTAAAGACAAAGTTTGTATAGTTACGGGTGGCAGTGGCGGAATAGGATACGCTGTTTGCGAGCGCTTTTTAAGTGAAGGCGCAAAGGTGGTGTTAACTTCAATCGACTTACCGTCTGCGCTTGAAGCGGAAAAACAGTTAAAAGAAAAGTTCCCAGGCTCAACCGTTATAGGTATCGCGCCTACTCCGCTGTGGAGTTTTAGTGAAACGGAGAAAGCGTTTAAGGAAATTTACGAAAAGTTTGGAAGAATTGACGTTTTGGTCAACAACGCCGGCACTTCGGATGAAACTGCTTTCGATAGTTATACGGAAGAAATTTACGATAGACTATTTAACCTTAACATAAAAGCGATGTTTGCTTGTACGCGCGCCGTAATAAACTATATGGAAGAAAAAGGAAGTGGCGTTATAATCAACACTTCTTCGGTAGTTAGCGTGTGTGGGCAACCCAAAGGCGTTGCTTACCCCGCATCTAAAAGCGCGGTTAACGGGTTTACCTTATCGCTCGCTCGCGAAGTAGCAAAAAAGGGTATTAGAGTGAATGCGGTTGCGCCCGGTGTAACCAAAACCACTATGTTAAAAGACGTTCCTGCAAGAATGTTAGAGCCCGTGGTTCAAATGATTCCATTAAAGAGAATAGGCGAAGCAAAAGACGTCGCAAACGCTGTGCTATTTTTAGCAAGTGACGAGGCAAGTTACGTTTCGGGAGCGGTGCTTAACGTAGACGGTTTGGTTAGATTTTAAGTTTTAAGGAGAAAGATTATGACTTTAGAAGAAAGAATTCAAAGATTAGAAGATATAGAAGCAATAAGATATTTGCAAGCAAAATACCAAAGATGTTTAGACAATAGAGATTTTGACGGCATAAAAGAAATTTTTTGTGAAGACGTTGTTTCGTCTTACGGCAACGGCGAAATGGCGTATAAGGGTAGCGAAAACGTTATAGCCTTCTTAAAGGGAGTTATGAGCGTTGAAATGCCTTCTGCGCACATGATTCACGGCGGGGAGATAGACGTTACGTCAACCACTCAAGCAACGGCAAAATGGTATTTGCAAGACTTTTTAATTAACAAAGAACACGGTGTTAATATTCACGGCGCCGCAATATACGAAAACACTTATGAAAAAGTAAACGGCGTGTGGAAAATAAAAACCATAGGGTATAAGCGCATGTATGAATATTACGATTTAATTAGCCAAACCCAAGGCGCAACCCTTAAGAAGACTACTTTTCTAGATGAAGTAAAAGAAAAATTAGGAAAATAAATATTCTTTAAAAACAAAACGGATATAAAAAATAAAACGGAGAGAAACTTAAAGTTCTCTCCGTTTTTAATTTTTGTTTTGAAAAACTATTTAGTGCCAAAAATTCTGTCGCCCGCGTCGCCCAAACCGGGTAGGATATAGCCGTGTTCGTTTAAGCAACGGTCAAGCGTAGAAATATAAATCGTAACGTCCGGATGAGCGGAAGCAACCTTTCTAACACCTTCTGGGGCGGCGATAACGCACATAAGTTTAATATTTTTACAGCCACGTTTTTTAAGCATAGAAATCGCGTCGCACGCGCTTCCGCCGGTGGCAAGCATAGGGTCAACTACCATAACCACTTTTTCTTCAATGTTTTGCGGAAGTTTGCAATAGTATTCTTCGGGTTCTAAAGTTTCTTCGTTACGATATAAACCTATATGTCCGACTTTAGCGGCAGGGAATAGTGATAAAATACCGTCTACCATACCAAGTCCTGCACGAAGAATAGGAACGATTGCAATAGAATTTTCTTTAACTATCGTTTGAGTGGTTTTCTCAAGCGGTGTTTCAATTTCAATCTCTTGCGTAGGCACGTCCTTAAAACTTTCGTAAGCCATAAGGGTAGCAATTTCTTTTACTAATTCGCGAAATTGTTTAGTATCGGTATTTTTGTTTCGAAGAATAGCAAGTTTATGTCTAATTAACGGATGGTCTAAAATACAAACGTTTTTAAATTCTTTCATAATAAGCCTTAAATAAATTATTATTTGTTTTCTTCTTCAGTTTCTTTGCTTTCTTTTTTGCATTTGATGTTGCCAAGCAAGTTAACCAATATGCCAAGGATAAGAGCGCAAGCAATTGAAGTAATGGTAACTGCGCCGATTTTCAACGTCATACCGCCAACGCCTGCAATAAGGATAACGGAAACGGTAAATAAATTACGGTTGTCGCTTAGGTCAACTTTTTGAATCATCTTCAAGCCAGATACTGCTATAAAGCCGTATAGAGTAACGCAAACGCCACCCATTACGCAAGAAGGAATAGTTGCAAGTAAAGTCATGAACGGAGCGAAGAAAGCAGATATAATACAAATAATTGCAGCGGTTATAATAGTTACTACCGAAGCGTTACCAGAGATTGCAACGCAACCAACCGATTCACCGTAAGTGGTGTTGGGGCAACCGCCGAAGAACGCGCCTACCATAGAACCAACGCCGTCGCCAAGTAACGTTCTGTGTAGGCCGGGGCTATTCAATAAATCTTCGCCAATGATAGAAGAAATGTTTTTATGGTCTGCTAAGTGTTCAGCAAATACAACGAAAGCAACGGGTACGTAAGCAACAGCGACACCTGCGATGTAAGCGGCGTTAATTTGGCCAAAACCACTAAATGCCTTAATAAACGAAAAGTCGGGTAGCCAAGTCATATTGTTAAATAGAGCAAAGTTGATTACTTCTAATGCGGGGTTTTTAGTAAGAATACCGATAACAGTGAATATAGCCGCAACAACGTAGCCTGCGCCAATACCTATAATAAAGGGAATAATTTTCGTCATCTTTTTGCCGTAAACAGAACAGATTATAACGACTGCAAGGGTTATTAAACCGCAAAGTAAAGCAATCCAAGGACTAGCGGTGGGAACAGCTTCTACGGTTAACACGCTACCTTTGAACAAATCACCAATAGCGTTAGTAGAAAGTGACAAACCGATAATAGCAACGGTCGGCCCTATAACTGCCGCGGGCATAATTTTGTCAATCCATTTAGTTCCTGCGAACTTAACTGCGATTGCAATAATAACGTAAACTAGACCTGCGAAAACAGCACCGATAATTAAGCCAAGATAGCCAAGAGCTAAGAAAGAGCCTGCGCCTGCAAAAGCAGCACACATTGGGGCGATAAACGCGAAGGAAGAGCCTAAGAACACGGGGCTTTTGAACTTGGTGAATAATAGGTAAATTATCGTACCTACACCAGCGCCGAAAAGGGCAGCCGATTGACTCATGTTCGCGAAAATGCCAAGCGCGTTCAAGTCTTTGTCAGTGTTGATGATAACAGGAACAACTATCGTTGCGGCAAGAATCGCCAACACTTGTTGAAGAGCAAACACTAAGGTTTTAAAAAACCCAGGTCTGTCCTTAACACCATAAACAAGATTAGTGTTTTTCATTTGTGAAAACCTCTCAATAAAATATTTTAATAAAAAACGAAGCAACCGCTCCATTTAAAATTAACCATTTAAATCGGGCGCTCTTACGTACGCGTGCGCAAAACACATTAAGCATATTATAATACTTAACGACAATTTTTTAAAGACATTTTGCAAATTTTAGTCGAATATTTTAAATGTAAAATAAATTAGGCAATACGCTTGAAAAAAAACGCAAAAGATGTTAAAATTTATAAAAGGAGTTTACTATGGGAAAAGAAAAGAAGATACAAGAGTTTCGAGACAAGATAAAAAGGGTTATAATCACTAAAGAAGAAATTCAAAAGGCAATAGAGCGTGCAGGCAAAGAAATAGATTCGTATTATGACGGAACGCCTATTTTATTAATAAGCATATTGAAGGGCGCTTTTGTGTTTATGGCGGACGTGTGCAAGGCGGTAACCGTTCCGTGCGAAGTAGAATTTATGTGCGCATCAAGTTATTATTCGGGCACGGAATCTACGGGAGTTGTTAAAATAACCAAGGATATAACCAGAGATATTAGCAAGTATCACGTAGTTATCTTGGAAGATATAATCGATACGGGTAGAACGCTTAACGACATAGTAAAACTTTTAAAAGCAAGAAATCCGCTTTCACTTAGAGTAATAACCTTACTTGATAAACCCGAGCGTAGAATAGTAGACTTCAAGCCGGACGTTGCGTTGTTTACTATTCCCGACCATTTCGTTATAGGTTATGGACTTGATTGCGGTGAACTTTATCGTAACTTACCGTATATTGCAGAATATAACGCTGAATAAAAACAAAAATAAACAAGGGTGGAGGAACTAGAATTCTCCACCCTTTTTTACGTGACGTTTTTATAGTCTTAAAATATCGCTAAGAATTTTTATCACCGTATAGTTTTATCCCCATGCGTTCTAGCGCCGTTTCCGCATCGCCTAACGGTTTGCCCGCGTTGCGATAATCGTGACTAACACAAAAATCTTGCAGGCTTTTTTGAACGCGTAAAAGGTTGCGTTTTTGCAAGTCGTAAAGCGTTTTAACGTAAAATTTAGCCATAAACGAAGCGTGACTTGAATATTTAAGCAACGAAGCGTAGTGCTCTAAACAAAAACCTTTTGAAGAAATCAAAAGTTTAGAAAAATCATTTTCTTTTACAAACATTTGCGCTATGGTTTTATAATATTTTTTCATGCTTTCTTCAATTAGGTCGCACACTATACAAGTAGACGACAATTTTTCAATCGTTTTCGCTTGCTTTTTGCCCGCAGTAACGCTTGAAACGGGGGTTAATTGCTTTAAAATTTCATCTACACGAGTGTCCGTTTGTAAAGCGACGCTTAGTTTGTTAGGCCGTTTAAAAAGCATTTCAAAGTGTCTAGAACAAAACCCCAACGAATTAACTTTTGCCCGAGTGTTTTCTTCCATAACGGCGTCGTTTAAAAATTCGTATAAAAACTGCTCTTCTACTATTTTGCGTATTTCACATAACGGGCATTCGCAGTCTACGTTAAACTTTTCGTAAATAAGCCCTGTGTCAATATGATATCCCATAGTTTTATTATATCAAAAAAAAGTTAATAATTCAATAACTACTCTTGAAAAAAATATTTTTGCGTGCTATTATTGTTTTATAAAATAAAAAATTTTAATTACCAACGAAAAGTAACGTGGCGGTAACTTGGCTAGAAAATAAAGGATTTAGAATAAAGAAAAAGGGAAATTAATGAAAAAATTAGGTTTCGCGTTAGGTGCGGGCGGTGCTCGTGGCGTGGCTCACGTTGGGTTTATAAAAGCGATGGAAGAAAACGGAATAATACCAGACTATATATCGGGCACGTCTATGGGCTCGGTAGTAGGCGCTTGCTACGCTAAAGGTATGTCCGCCGACCAAATGATTAGCGAAATTAAAAAACTTAAGTTTTCAGAAATTTTTGATTTGTCTTTTAATCCTGTAGGAAACGGTGCTTTGTTACGTGCTTCTAAGATGCGCAAAAAACTTGAAAAATATCTTGCAAATTTAACTTTTAACGACCTTGAAATTCCTTTCAGCGCCGTAGCAACTGATTTGTGTTCGGGGCACCCCGTGGCGTTTTCGGGCGATAAAAAAGTGGTGGATTGCGTGGTTGCATCATCTTCAATCCCTACGATTTTTAAGCCGTGCGTGATAGACGACGTTACTTACGTTGACGGCGGTATAACCGTGCGCGTTCCTGTTAATCAAGTAAAAGACATGGGCGCGGAAGTTGTTGTCGGCGTAGACGTTTTGGGGGATATTAAAGAAACTAATAAACGATTTAATATAATGAGCGTTATGATGCGAATGATTGAAGTTATGGACTGCCAAGTTGCAAGATACCGCATCAAAGAAGATAAACCGAACGTTTTGATAGTTCCTGATTTAGGGGATATGAGCCAATATAAGTTTAAAGGTCTTGATACCGCTTTTGAAATTGGTTATAAAACGGGTCTAGAAAACGTTAAAAAAATCAAACGATTGATTAAGGATTAAAAAATTTTTTATTTGCCTATCAAAAAACGTTGATATTTTTGAAAAATTATGCTAATATAAACGGGTAATAAAGGCAAATATCTTGCTACTGTGGCTCAGTCGGTAGAGCAGCTGATTCGTAATCAGCAGGTCAGCGGTTCAAGTCCGCTCAGTAGCTCCATCAAACAAGAAGCACCAACAAAGGTGCTTTTTTATTTAAAAAAACAAGAACCGCAGACCTACGGTCAGCTTTACTGAGTGCAAACTGCACTCAGGATTAAGTCCGTCAAGAGAGATGGTCAAAGGCAACCAAGTCCGCTTTAGTCACTCCAAGGAAAGCACTTAACTGTTGTTAGGTGTTTTTTATTTTATAAAAAAAGTATCAAACGGTTTTAATTTGTATTTTTTCAAAATGTATAGACAAACGATATTTTGATGTGTTAAAATTAAAAAAAATAGAAATATCTTAACGATTTATTATATAGTGTAAGAGTTAGTAAATGGACAAATTGATAACGGCGCAAATAGAAAATGAATTAGATAAGATGAAAATTCGAAACGACAAACTTCGTAGTGGTCTAAAAGACAAGGTAGTTTTAACCGATTATTCTTCTTGCGACGGTGTTTGGACAAAGGCTTTTCAACAAGCGGTAAACGAGCACGAAATAGTAATCATACCCGCCAAGGAAGAGCCGTATTTATTAGACGGCACGGTTGTTATTCCTTCTAACAGATACGTTTTTGCAGAAGACGGGGCGGTGATACGCTTAAAGGAAGGTACTAAAACTTTAATGCTTCGCAACGAGCATCCGGTAGACGGTACGCACTACGTAGTTAAAGAAACTTCTCGTGATGAGAACATAACCATTGAAGGTGGTTTGTGGGAAGAGTGGTGTTTAGAAAGGATGGGTTACGGTCAAACGGGAATGATTGATGAAGATAGAAGTTACTATGGCGTTACCACCTGCTTTTTTTTCGACAACGTAAACAACTTTACTTTGAAAAATTTAACTTTCCGCCGTTGCGGTGGGTTTGCTTTGCAAATCGGCGAAGCCAAGGATATAGTGTGTGAGAATATTCGTTTTGAAGAATGTTTTGCAGATGGATTGCATATAAACGGCAACGTAGAGAACGTGTATGCAAAAAACGTTAAGGGTCAAGTTGGCGACGATTTGGTTGCACTAAATATGTTCGACTGGCAAAGGTCTTCTGTAAATTTTGGCCCGTGCAAGAACGTTCTTTGCGAAGATTTAGAACTTTCTAAAGACAGTCCGTATAAGGCTATACGTATTCAACCAGGTATATATACTTTCAAAGACGGCACGGAAATAGACTGTTCGTTAACTAACGCCGTATTCCGCCGTGTTCGTGGAATAAAGACTTTCAAGATGTATTGCCAAACGCCTAGGTTCACCAAAGGGAGCGACCCTGAAAAAGCTGGGGTAGGAAGCGGAGATAATATTATTTTTGAAGACGTCGTTATTGATTTAGACGAGCCTATCGACTTATTGGGCGGATATATAGAAAACGACCCCGTAACGGGTAGTTTTGCGGGTTTTGAACTCGGCTCTAATATAGACAATTTATATCTAAAAGATATAAAAATGAACGTAGATAAACAAAAACACCCCTACGCATATTTACTTTGCATAGGACCCAAATCGGTGCGTCGTGGCGACGTAGAAATTTTCGATCCGTATTTTAGTAGTGTGGTAAAAAACGTTTATATACAAAACGTAGTGATAAACGGAAAACAAGTTGATGATTTAGCCCCGTTTGTCAGGGAAATTGAATTTAACGCGCTGTACGACGATATGCCGTCTACTGCTAAAGGCGAGATAGAAAAAATTATATTCAATAAATGATGTATTAAAAACCGCCTAAAAAGAAAGGGCGGTTTTGCGTTTTAGATAGGTTTTTATAAAAAACTAAAAAAACAGCAAAAAAAAACAATTGGTAAACGATTTTGTTTTTGCAAGTTATTGACAAAAAGTCAAAATTCATGTAAAATAATCTTGTTATATTCGGAGGTTTTTCATGAAAGAAAAAATTCAAAAGATAGTAAAACTTATTAAAGAAGAAGGCGTTAAGATGGTAGACTTTAAGATGGTAGATATAAACGGGCAGTTCCGCCACGTAACTATTCCCGCCACCCATTTTAACGAAGAAGTTTTTGTAAATGGTATAGGCTTTGACGCTTCTAACTACGGTTACGCCGTTGTAGAAAAGAGCGACATGGTTTTTATTCCTGATCCTGATACCGCTATGATAGACCCGTTTTGTGAAATAAAAACGCTTTCTATGAGCGGAAACGCGATGATAATAGACAGTCCTAAGAACCGTCCGCTTGCGCAATATCCAAGGAATATAGTTCTTGCGGCTGAAAAATATATGAAAGACAGCGGTATTGCGGACACTATGTTAATTCTTCCCGAATTCGAATTCTATTTGTTCGACAACGTTGGTTGGGAAGTAAAGCCGAATTCCGTTGGTATGTATTTAGATGCTAATCAATCGTACTGGAATAGTTTAGAACAAGGCAAGGGCGTAGTCGTGCCCAAGCAAAAGGCGTATCATATAGCCAAACCTTTCGACACTTCGTACGAATGTCGTAGCGAAATGTGTTTATTAATGGAACAAGCAGGCATACCCGTTAAATATCATCATCCCGAAGTAGCGGCCTCAGGTCAGTTCGAGATTGAACCGCAACTTGGCAAAATGTCTGAAATGGCAGACGCAACGATGACTATAAAATACATAATCAAAAATACCGCTCAAAAATACGGGAAGAGCGCAACTCTCATGCCTAAGCCCGTATACGGTGAAGCAGGAAGCGGTATGCACGTTCATATGATACTATTAAAGAACGGCGAATCGGTGTTCTCCGATGACGAAGGGTATTCACATTTATCTAAAACGGCGCACTATTTTATGGGCGGATTGTTAAAACACATTTCTTCATTATGCGCTATAACCAACCCCAGCACCAACTCGTTTAAGAGATTAGTCCCCGGGTTTGAAGCGCCCGTTACCGTAGGGTATGCAACGTCTAACAGAAGCGCGGTAATAAGAATTCCCGCGTACGCAAAACAACCAAACGAAAGAAGGTTTGAACTTCGCAACCCTGACGCAACGTGCAACCCCTATTTCTGTTACGCTGCAATATTGATGGCAGGGCTTGACGGAATTAAGAACAAAATTGACCCCAAAGCAAACGGTTGGGGACCGTACGATTTCAACTTGTATAATTTGTCCGACGAAGAAAAGAGCAAACTAAAGGGCTTGCCAACTTCTCTTGAAGAAGCGTTAAACGCGCTCGAAGCTGACCACGATTACTTGCTTGAAGGCGGAGTATTCCCCGAAGTTTTAATAAACAACTTTATAAAAACCAAACGTGCAGAATGTAGGCAAATCGCTGAAATCCCACACCCCGGTGAATTCGAGAAGTATTACAATCTATAAAACAAAAACCCCCGCTTAAAAAAGCGGGGGTTTTTTACGCTACCTGGCGTAAAAAAATAAAAAAAACTTTGACATAATATACTTTAATGCTTTATAATATAATAAAATATACTCTAAAAGAAAATATAACGTAAAATCGATTATAAAAGATAATGGAGATAGACATGACGTATAAAGAGATTTATCAAGACTGGCTTTTAAGCAACAAGATAACCGATTCCGAACGAGTTGAACTTCAAAAGAAAACTGAAGAAGAAATAGAATACTGTTTTGGCAAGGACTTAGAGTTTGGCACTGCAGGTATGCGTGGCATAATAGGTCTTGGCACTAATATGATGAACGTTTACACCGTACGTCGTGCAACCCAAGGTCTTGCAGAGCACGTAAAATCGCTTGGAGACAAAGCAAAAAAACGCGGGGTAGTTATTTCATATGACACCAGGCGTATGTCGTACGAGTTTGCACTTGATTCTGCGCTTGTTTTAGCGTCAAACGGAATAAAGACGTATTTATATAAAACCGTTCATCCCGTACCTATGCTTTCTTATGCGGTGAGAGAACTTTCTACCGTTGCGGGTATAATGATAACGGCAAGTCACAATCCCAAAGAATACAACGGATATAAAGTTTACGGTGAAGACGGTGCACAGATGTCCCCCGAAGACACGGCGAAAGTTGTTGAATACATAAACGGTATAGGCAGTTGCCTATCGGATAAAATCGCTTACGATTTATCTAAACGCAAAAAGATAGTTTGCGTACCTAAGAGAATAGATAGAAAATACTACAAAACCATAAAAAAACTTTCACTCTCACCCAAGGCTGTCAAAGAGCAAGGTAAGAGTATAAAGTTAGTGTACACACCCGTTCACGGCAGTGGTTTCGTTCCCGTCACCACTATCTTAAAAAAAATGGGGATAGAGGCAACGCTTGTTCCCGAGCAGTCTAAATACGACCCCGAATTTTCTACCGTAGAAGTGCCTAACCCTGAGTACAAAGAAACTTTGACTCGTGGCATATTGATGGCAAACTTCAAAAAAGCGGACGTAGTTTTTGGTACCGACCCCGACTGCGATAGGTTAGGCGTAGCAATTCGTAATTTTGACGGCGAATTTGAGAGTTTATCGGGCAACCAAATAGGCGCGTTGTTATTAGACTACGTTTTGTCGGCAATTAAAAATTCTGGCAAATCGCTTAAAAACGGTTTTGTTGTAAAAAGTTTCGTTAGCACGTCACTTGCTTCGCTTATTGCTAAGGATTACGGCGTAGAACTAATCGAAACACCCGTTGGTTTCAAGTTTATAGGCGAAAAGATAAAACAGTTCGACGATACTGGGATAAAAAAATTCTTGTTTGGTTTTGAAGAGAGTTGCGGTTATCTTCGTGGAACGCATTGTAGGGACAAAGACGCGGTCGTTGCCAGCATGCTTTTTGCCGAGATGGTTTGTTACTATAACCAAAAGGGCGTTGGGATTTATAAGCGCTTAACCGAAATTTATGAAAAGTACGGTTACGTTTTCGACACCAACGTTTCTATCAAATACGAAGGCTTGAACGCGATGAAAGAAATGAACCAAGCGGTTAATAAAATGAAAGGAGTCACCTTAACTGATATAGGCGGGCTTAAAGTAGTTGCCGTTCGTGACTATTCGACTTGCCAAAGAACAGATGATAAAGGTAATAAAACACAAATAGATTCCGCCAAGACAAACGCCGTTTATTATGAACTCGAAGGTGGTAGTTTTATATGTATTCGCCCAAGCGGAACAGAACCCAAACTTAAAGTGTATTACTCATTAAAATGTGAAAACGAAGGTTGTGCAAAACCACTTTTCGAAAAGGTTAGGGCGCATTTTGAACAAGTAATGAAAAATGTATAAATCAAAAAAATCACCGTTCTCGGTGATTTTTTAAACATAAATTCAATTAAAAAGGGGTATAATAAACACCTTAAAACTTTTTGTAAGGGAGAATAAAAAGTGAAAAAAATTATCTCTTTAATCCTTTTGATTTTAACCGTGTTGTCTAGCACGGCTTGTACTTTCGTTAAGATACCTGCTCCTGAAAATCCCGAAACTTTAGACTCGGTTATTTTAGCGCAGTCGGTAAATCTTGGCACGTTAGAAGAAACGGATAGGCAAATACTTTCTACCGAAGACGCCGTGTATAAGACGGAGCGTGCGGTGGTTGCTATTCGAGTTCAACCTATAGGCTCTGACTCGGCTTCGTTCGGTTCGGGCGTTATAGTAAAAGTAGAAGATCGCGCCGTTAACGAATATTATATTCTAACTTGTCACCACGTTATAGAGAGCATGGGTAACGTTAGGGTATACGTTCCTGATGAAAACAGACGCAATTACACCGACGCCGACTATAATCCAAAGTACGCTTTTTCGGGAACTATAGGCGCAAGCGTTTACCCGAACTCGCAAATTAGTTTAGTAGGTGGCGACAAAGAATCGGACGTTGCGGTGCTAAAACTAACCCTACCCGTGATAAATAATCTTTCTATAGAAGAAGTCCCCGTTCCCGTCGACAACTATACGGTAAGAAAGGGCGCAGAAGTTTTTGCCATAGGCAATCCTACGGGCTCGCTTCCCAACACGTTTACTAAAGGCTACGTTTCATACGTCAATCGCACGGCAAGTTTTATAGACAAAGGCACGTTAACCCTTTTACAACTCAACACGGATATTTGGCGTGGCAGTTCGGGTGGCGCACTGTTCAATATGTACGGCGAACTAATAGGTTTAACCAACGGCGGTAGAGACTTAGACTTAGAAAACGAGGCGTGCTATTCGGGAATAAACTACGCTATTCCGTATGAGATAGACGGCAGTTTAACCGAAAATGGCTTTATCAACGTGGCAAGGCAACTTATAGGCACGGCAACCGAAACTAACTATGGCTACGTTTCTGGTAGAAAAAGTAAACCCGGCTTTGTTTTTACCTATCAACCGGAAACGGGCATTCTTTCCGTAACCGCGGTAACCGAAAACAGTATAAGCGCAAAAGCGGGACTATTAGCAGGCGACGTAATTCTTTCGGCAAACGGCACGCCAACGACGGATAATGCGGTTTTATCTTCGGTAATTTCGTCGTTATCAGTTGGTGATCAACTAACTCTATCCATTTCAAGAAATAACGGACTAACCATTGAAAACAAGCAAATTTCAATGACGATTGCTCAATACCGTTTTTGTGATACGGGATTATAAAAAGCATTTTTTACAGTAAAAATTAAAAGGATTTTAAATGAATAAATTCTGGTTTTATTATTGAAATTTAGTATACGTTATGTTAAAATATAAAAAGTCACACAAAATCAAACTTTATGAGAAAAGAATGAAAAAGAATTTTAGAAAAATCGCTACCGCCGTGCTAGTATCGCTCTTTACGCTATCGCTTTCGCTTTTCCTGTTAAGTGCATGCTCACCATCAACACCTGGTCCAGAAAGTGTAACGGATTACGTTTTCTATTTAGATAACGAAGTTTATCACACTATTAAAAAAAGTGACGTTATAGAAGAAAAATTACCCGTAGATCCCACGTTGGACGATGGTTACGATTTCGTTGGTTGGTATAAAGAAAAAACATTTAAAAATAAAATTGAAGAAAGCGATATTTTGTCTTGGGATAAAACCGAAGGCAAAAAGGCATACGGAAGGGTAGAAGCGATATATAAGGTAAGAGAAACGGATAACGCTTTACGTGGTCTAACGCCTTACGGCGTTGCCGAATACGACGGTGAAGAATTAGTAATACCTTCTACGTTATACGGTGTTGAAATCAAAAATATAGGCATGCAAGCCTTCTTACAAAATCCAAAACTTAAAAACATAGTTTTGCCGTCTACGGTAACCGAAATTAAAGACGGTGCTTTCCAAGGCTGTTCAAAATTAGAAAGCATAAGTTTGCCTCAAGGATTAAAGTCTATAGGTAGAGAAGTGTTCAACGGTTGTACTGCATTAAAGAGCGTATCGTTACCCTCTTCACTTGAAGTTTTGGACTCTTATTCGTTCAAAGATTGTTCTTCACTAACCACAGTGACCGTTCCCGCGAATATCGCCCTTGAAAAAATAGGGACGAGCGCTTTTGAAAATTGCGTTAAACTCAGTGGAATAAGCTTGTCCGAAGGCATAAAAGAAATCGGGGTGACCGCATTTAGGGGTTGTATCGAACTACAAAGCATATCTTTACCAAACAGTTTAACCGTGCTCGGCGCGGACTGTTTGTTAGGCTGCGACAAGCTGACTTATTTTAATGAAAACGGCTTAAATTATATGGGCAATAACACTAATAAATACGTTTATCTAGCAGGTGTTTCTAATAAAAGTATTACCACCTTAAATATTGCGTCGACTTGTAAATTTATAGGCAAAAAAGCGTGTGAAGGACTAACGGAAATAACTTCCATAAATATCCCTGCAAGCGTGCTTAACGTAGCAGAAAATGCGTTCAAGGATTGCTCTAACGCAACCGACGTTCATTTTGATTTGGAAAGCAAAGCAACGTTCATAGGCGAAGGAGCGTTTAATGGTTGCTCTAAAATTGAAAGAATGACGATTCCTTTCGTTGGCATAGGCGAAAGCGCCGTTTACCAACAACAAAGAACTTTCGGCATAATATTCGGCGTTGAAAACATATTGAGAACTTACGATAACACGAGAGTTATAGACGGTGTAACCTATTATTTACAATACGAAACCTATCCTAACAATTTTTATCATCCAATTCCAACCACGTTAAAATATATCAACGTTTTAGGTGGATATATTCAAGATTTTGCGTTTAGAAACGTTAATCAAGTAACTACTTACGTTATAGGCAAAAACGTAACGGGGGTTGGTCACAATACTTTTAGAGACGTTGCAAGTTCACTTGTTGTTTATTATGAAGGGACCGAAAGCGACTGGAGCGAATTGTTAGAAAATATGCATTCTAACAACACGGCTTCTCTAAAAAATGCGCCAAGATATTATTATAGTGCAACTAATCCCGGCGCAAGCGGATACTGGCACTACGTTAACGGTATTGCAACTAAGTGGTAAAAGTAAAACTAAATATAGGCGTGGCAAATTGCCACGCTTTTTTTATAGTGAATAGTTAGGGGGAATTAACAACGCAATCTATTGACTTTTTAAATAAATTAAAGTAAAATAAAATAGTATGATTATATTAGGTTTCGACCCTGGTTTAGCAACTCTTGGCTACGGGGTAATAAAAACTGAAAACGGTGGAAGAAGCGAAATGCTCGATTACGGCGTGGTTTCCACCCCTAAAAACGAAAATCTTGCCGTTAGACTGTGTATGATAGAGCAAGGCGTTAAACAAATTATAGAGAAGTTTAACCCCGACCATATAGCAATAGAAGAACTATTTTTTGCAAAAAACGTTACAACGGGCATAAACGTTGCGCACGCAAGGGGAGTAGTTTTGCTTACGGCAAACAAAATATGCCCACACATATTTGAATACACGCCCCTTCAAATAAAACAAGCGTTAACGGGGTACGGAAGGGCGGAAAAAATACAAATTCAGCAAATGGTAAAAAGTCTTTTGCACCTAAAAGGTATCCCCAAGCCCGACGACGCGGCGGACGCGCTTGCCGTTGCGTTATGCCACGCGCAAACCAACAAACTCGGCGGATTGTTTAGAATATAGTTTTGGAGTAACAGCATGATAGGATATATTAAAGGAAAGGTATTAAACGTTTCGGTTGGTGTTTTACTGATAGAAAATAACGGGATAGGATATGAAGTCAATTGTTCGTCTTCGGTAATGGCAAAAGCCAACGTGAATAGCGAATGTGAAGTATATACGTATATGGCGGTCCGTGAAGACGGGGTGTATTTATACGGCTTTTCTTCGCTTGCCGAAAAGAGCATGTTTCTAAAACTAATCACCGTGTCTGGCGTGGGCCCCAAAATGGGTATCACGGTACTTTCGGCGGTAGGAATTAACGAACTAGCGCTATGGATAGCAACCGAAGACGTTAAGTCTCTTTCAAAAATAAAAGGGCTTGGCAAAAAAACGGCAGAGCGTATCATTTTAGAACTCCGCGAAAAAATTACTGAAGACGCTTCGTTAACGGGCGAAGTAACTTCGATTGTCCCGATAAAAGATGAAGGGGTAGTAAACGAAGACGCGGTAGTTGCGCTTATGAGTTTAGGGTTTACTAAAACCGAATCGATAACTGCGGTTAAAAACGCAACCGCGCAAGGCGCAACTTCGGTTGAACAACTTATTTCTTTTGCGTTAAAGAATATTAGGTAGGTAGTTATGGAAGAAGAAAGACTTATCACTAGCACTTGTAACCAGTATGATAGTGAAATAGAAAACGTTTTGCGTCCTAAATCGATGGACGGTTACGTTGGGCAAGAGAAGGTTAAAGACAATCTCGCCGTATATATGGCATCTGCTAAAATGCGAGACGAGGCGTTAGACCACGTTTTGTTATACGGTCCTGCGGGGCTTGGTAAAACTACGCTTGCGCATATTATCGCTTCCGAACTAGGTACTCAAATCAAAATTACCAGTGGCCCTGCTATAGAACGCGCGGGCGACCTTGCCGCAATACTTACCAACCTTAACGAAAAAGACGTGTTGTTTATAGACGAAATTCATAGACTTAACCATACGGTAGAAGAAATTTTGTATCCCGCTATGGAAGATTACACATTAGATTTTATAATAGGAAAAGGTCCTTCGGCTCGCAACGTTCAGTTGCCGTTGCCCAAGTTCACGTTAGTAGGCGCGACCACTAAGGCGGGCATGCTTTCCGCACCACTTCGCGATAGATTCGGCATGCTTTTACGTTTAGAACCTTACACCGAAGACCAACTTACTGAAATAGTAATGCGTTCGGCGGTCAAACTCAACGCCGAAATTTTAGAGCCTGCCGCAAGAGAGATAGGTAAGCGCAGTCGTGGAACGCCGAGAATAGCTAACCGTTTATTGCGCCGTGTAAGAGACTATTCTATCGTTAAAGGGCACGAAAAAATCGAACTGTCCGACGCGCAAGGCGCTCTTTCAATGCTAGAAATAGACCATTTAGGGCTAGACCGTATAGATATAGATATTTTAACTACTATGGCTAAAAAATTCAACGGTGGGCCGTGTGGATTAGACACGTTATCGGCAACCATCAACGAAGACGCCAACACTATAGAAGACGTTTACGAGCCGTATCTTCTTCAACTAGGCTTTATCGCAAGAACGCCAAGGGGTAGAGTATTACTTAAAGAAGGCTACGAACATATCGGGCTTATAGCACCGCCCGAAGTAGAAAAGAAGGCATAATGAAGACTAGTGATTTTGATTATTATTTACCAGAAGAGCAAATAGCTCAAACCCCCGTTTATCCGCGGGACAGTTCAAGGTTGTTAGTTTACGATAGGGAAAAAGATATCGTATACCACAAAAAATTTAGCGATTTAACGTCCTTTTTAAAAAAAGGCGACCTATTAGTTAGAAACAACACCAAAGTTTTGCCCGCGCGTATGTTCGCAAAAACGGAGAACGGTGGTGTTGTTGAAATATTGTTGTTAAAGCGCTTTAATCTTACCGAGTGGGAAGTTATGGTTAAGCCTGGCAAAAAGGCAAGGGTTGGCAAAACGCTTAAAATAAGCGACGAACTTTCTTTAACCGTTCAAGAAATTTTTGATATAGCAGGCACTCGAAAGGTTAAGTTTAACTACGACGGCGTGTTTGAAGAAATTATCGAAAGATATGGCGAAATGCCACTTCCCCCGTACATAAAAGAAAAATTAAAAGACCAAAACCGTTACCAAACGGTGTACGCTGAAAAGGACGGGTCCGCCGCTGCACCAACCGCAGGACTTCATTTTACCGAAGAACTTTTTTCAAAACTAAACGAAAAAGGCGTTGAAATAGCAAACGTGTTACTGCACGTTGGTATCGGCACTTTCCGTCCCGTTAAAAGCGAAGATATTTCAAACCACCACATGCATTCCGAATATTACGAGATAGACGCCGAGAACGCCGAGAAAATAAACAAAGCTAAGCGTGAAGGTCGCCGTATAATCGCGGTGGGCACTACTAGTGTTCGAACGCTAGAGAGCGCGTGTGACCAAAAAGGCTTCGTTTCAGCGTGTAGTGGAAACACCGAAATTTTTATTTATCCACCTTACGACTTTAAATGTGTTGACGGGCTTATAACGAATTTCCATCTTCCCAAGTCTACTCTCATAATGCTTGTTTCCGCCTTTTCTTCTCGTGAAAAAACTCTTTCTTTTTACGAAACTGCAGTGAAAGAGGGGTATAGGTTTTTTTCTTTCGGTGACGCGTGTTTGATTTTATAAACTTCGCAATACTGTGTTTACTGCTCTCCTTTTTGAATTCGATGACCAACAAGGTCAATCTCATCCAAAAAGTTTCGCGAGCCTTGTCTTGCTCGTTTCTAAAACCAAACGCAAGTGTAAAAACTTCGCAATACTGTGTTTACTGCTCTCCTTTTTGAATTCGATGACCAACAAGGTCAATCTCATCCAAAAAGTTTCGCGAGCCTTGTCTTGCTCGTTTCTAAAACCAAACGCAAGTGTAAAAACTTTGCAATACTGTGTTAACTTATCTATTTCAGTCTAAAAAGTTAAATATTAAACTAAAGGAAAAATATGCAAAAATTTTATTACGAAACAATTAAACAGGACAGTAAAACGGGCGCTCGTGCGGGAATTTTGCATACTCCCCACGGCGATATAGAAACTCCGACCTACATGCCCGTTGGCACGCAAGCCACGGTAAAAGGCGTTAAGCCCGACGATTTGCTTGCTTCTAAAACCCAAATACTTCTTGCAAACACATACCACTTATATATGCGACCGGGTGATGAACTCGTAAAATCAGCAGGTGGATTGCACAAGTTTATGGCTTGGGATAAGCCTATTCTAACGGACAGTGGCGGGTTTCAGGTTTTTTCTTTGGCTAAACTAAACAAGATTAAAGATGAAGGCGTATATTTTAACTCACACATAGATGGAAGTTTACATTTTATCGACCCTGAAAAAGCAATTTCAATAGAAAATAATTTAGGCGCCGACATAATAATGGCGTTCGACCAATGTTCAGAATATGGTGCCGACTATGCTCAATCAAAAATTGCTATGGAGCGCACGTTAAAATGGTTAGACCGTTGTTACAACGCTCATAAAAACGAAAACCAAGCGCTTTTCCCGATAGTACAAGGCAACATGTTCAAAGATCTTCGCGCTATCTCGCTAAAAGAAACTTTACCATACGTAAAACATGGAATAGCGATAGGCGGGCTATCGGTTGGCGAGCCAAAAGAGATAATGTACGATGTTATGGACTCGCTTTTGCCGTTATATCCTACAAACGTCCCAAGATACCTAATGGGCGTTGGGAGTCCCGACTGTTTGGTAGAAGGTGTTCGCCGTGGAATAGATATGTTCGACTGTGTTTTAGCGACCAGAATAGCAAGAAACGGCACGGCGATGACGTCTAAGGGTAAGGTAGTAGTTAGAAACGGGGCGTATAAAGAAGATTTTTCTCCGCTTGACGACGAGTGTGATTGTTACGCGTGCAAAAACTTTTCAAAAGCATATTTGCGCCACATGATAAACGTGGGCGAAATGATGGGTGGAATGATGATTTCGCTTCATAACATAACCTATCTAAACAAATTAATGCGAGATATAAGGAACGCGATTTTGCAAGACTCGTTTAGCGAGTTTGCCGAAGAATTCTATAAAAAAACTCAAGGCAGTTACAAATAAGATATTTTGCGCGTGATAATTTTTCAAAAACGCTTGATTTTAAGAGTAAAATGCTTTACAATAAATAAAAAGACAAATAATTAAAAGGAGAACGAATAAATGATATTCAACTTACTTGAAGGTACTGGAACGGGCGCTGAAAGTGGCGCAAATGCTGGTGGCGGTAGTGGAATAACCACTATAATTATCATGGTAGTTATGGTCGTTGCTATTATCGGCTTATTCGTATGGCAATCGATTTCAAACAAGAAAAAACAAAAAGAAGCTCAAAAAATGGTAGATTCCATAAAAGTGGGCGATAGAGTTAAAACTATCGGTGGTATTTGTGGTTTCATAGCTGAAATAAACGATGCAGACAATACTTTCGTTTTAGAAACCGGTTTAAGCACTAACAAATGCTACGTTCGTTTCGACAGGGGCGCAATCTATCAAACTGCACCTAACAACGCAGGTCAAAAAGAAGAGATTAAGGTTGAAAAGGTAGAAGAAAAACCCGCTGAAGAACCAGTTAAAAAAACGGCTAAGAAATCTACTAAAAAAGCCCAAGAAAAGAAAGAAATCGAACCCGAAAACAAATAATAAAGTTCTTAAAAACTAACCCCTTGCATATTATAGCGTATAATAGAAAGGGGTTTTTTCATGGAAAAAGAAAGGTCAAAAAATTTTTTACCGATAATACTAAAAGGGGCTTTACTAACCGTTATATCGGCAACCGTGGGCGTTATGATTTTTGCGTTTATAATGCGTTTTTGTTCTTTGCCAAGTTCAATAATAAAGCCGATTAACCAGTTTATTAAAATACTTTCAGTATTTATAGGCTGTTTTTCTTCGGTGAAAGGGAGCGTGGGTTTTATTAAGGGCGCGCTAATCGGCGCGGTTGGAACGACGTTAACTTACGCACTTTTTAGTCTGCTCGGTGGGGCGCTTACTTTTAATCTTTCGTTTTTTATAGACGTACTTTTCGGTTTAGCAATAGGGCTAGTAAGCGGAATTCTTGCGGTAAACGTAAAAAAATAACAAAAAAATCATGCAAAACAATAAAAAATTTTAGCGTGCCAAGAAGTAAAAACTTTTCGACACGCATTTTTATTTTTTAAATGGAAATTTTAGTCTTTTATTTATAAATAAAAACTTTTAAAAACATTATAATAACGCTTGACTTTTTTTGGTTTTTTTTGTATTATTAAATCGATAAAAAAATAACGATATGATAAAATCGGGTTAGGACTGCGCAAAGGTGGGAAATTTTGAAGCCGTATCAGTGGCAACTTACAATAGAATGCCTATATATTTAAAGGCGTTATACACGTTAAAAGATCGTGGTGAAAAACATGTTTCTTCCGTGACTCTTGCCGAAACGGTTAGAGAAAATCCGTCGGTAGTAAAGAAAGACTTGTCATACGCGATAAAGACGGAAGGCAAGCCTAGAATAGGATACGAACTAAAAAAGCTTATAGAAGACGTTGAGAACTTTTTGGGGTACAACAACGTTAAATGCGCAGTGCTAGTCGGTGTTGGCAAACTTGGTCAAGCGCTTATGGGTTACGGTGGTTTTGCAAAATACGGGCTTGATATTGTGGCGGGGTTTGACGTTGACGAAAATTTAATAGGGAAAGAGATAAACGGTAAGCAAGTTTTATCTACGGCAAAGTTAACCGAAAAGGTAAGGCAAAGTGGCGTTAAGATAGGCATACTAGCCACACCCAAACAATTTGCGCAAGAGATGGCGGACAAGTTGGTTAAAGGCGGGATTCGTGCGATTTGGAATTTTACGCCAGGTCATATCGACGTGCCGTCGAACGTAACGGTTAAAAACGAAGACATGGCTTCGAGCTTAGCAATACTTTCGAAGCAACTCGAAGTGATATTAAGAAAAGAAAAATAAATTAACGATAAAAAATTTTTAGGAGTTATTAAATGGAATACCGTATTGAAAAAGACACTATGGGCGAAATGAAAGTACCTGTGGACAGGTACTGGGGCGCGCAAACGCAAAGAAGTTTTGAAAATTTCAAAATCGGCGTAGAAAAGATGCCGACCGAAATTATTCACGCTTTCGGCATACTTAAAAAGGGTGCTGCACTTGCAAACCAAGCGCTCGGTAAAATCGACGAAGAAAAGGCGAGCGCAATAGCGTACGCGTGCGATAGAGTTATTTCCGGCGAGCTCAACAGCCATTTTCCGTTAGTAGTTTGGCAAACGGGAAGCGGAACTCAATCTAACATGAATGCTAACGAAGTTATCGCAAACGTTGGAAACGAAAAAGTGGGCAAAAAACTTCTTCATCCCAACGACGACGTTAATAAGAGCCAAAGTTCAAACGATACTTTCCCCACGGCAATGCATATTTCGGCGGTTATCGCGATTGAAGACAAACTTCTTCCTGCAATCGACCAATTAATTGCGACGTTCGTTCGTTTAGAAAAAGAAAACGAAGGGATAGTAAAATCGGGTAGAACGCATCTTCAAGACGCAGTCCCGATCGCTTTTTCACAAGAAATTTCGGGTTGGAGAAACATGCTCGAAATAGACAAGGCAAACGTAATCGCATCTTTGGAAGGTTTAAGAAGTCTTGCTCTCGGCGGTACTGCGGTTGGTACGGGACTTAACGCTCATAAAGATTTTGGCAAGACGGTTGCGGAAAAGATAAGCGAAATCACCGGCAAAAAATTCGTTACCGCAGAAAACAAGTTCCACGCGCTAACTTCTCGTGATCAATTAGTATTCGCTCACGGCGCGCTAAAAGGTTTGGCGGCCGACCTTATGAAAATTGCAAACGACGTGCGTTGGCTTGCTTCTGGTCCAAGAGACGGTTTGGGTGAAATATTTATTCCTGAAAACGAACCGGGCTCTTCAATAATGCCGGGCAAGGTAAACCCAACTCAATGCGAATCGCTAACCATGGTTGCAACGCAAGTAATGGCTAACGACGTTGCAGTATCGATGGGCGCATCGCAAGGCAACTTTCAACTAAACGTATTCATGCCCGTAATCATACACAACTTCTTAACTAGCGTAAGATTACTTGCAGACGGAATGATATCTTTCGATATCCACTGCGCTTCCGGAATAGTTGCAAACAAAGAAAAGATGAAACACAACTTATACAATTCGTTGATGTTGGTAACGGCGCTCAATCCTTATATCGGTTATGAAAACGCAGCAAAAACCGCAAAGAAAGCGCATAAAGAAAACATCAGTCTAAAAGAAGCGTGCGTTGCTTTAGGACTATTAACCCCCGAAAAATTTGATGAAGTGTTCCATCCGGAAGAAATGGCATACCCGAATAAATAAAATACTCAACTAACGGAGAAAAAGATATGAAAATAAGTTATTATCCCGGTTGTACGTTAAAAAGCCAAGCAACCGAGTTAGACCAAATGGCAAGAAAGGTAGCTAAAAAACTTGGCGTAGAGATGGTAGAAATTCCCACGTGGCAGTGCTGTGGTGCGGAATATCCCACCGCTACGGATGAGATTGCGTCTAAACTTTCGGCAGTTCGCGCACTAGATTATGCTAAACACAACGGTGGCAAACTTTTGACCTTGTGTTCGGCGTGCCACAACGTTATAAAGCGTGTAAACGAAGATATGAAGAATAACGAAGATATCAATTATAGGGCAAACAACTATCTTGCGTTGGACGAGCGTTACAACGGCGAAACGGAAGTTATACATTATTTAGAACTTCTTCGTGACACGATAGGTTTTGACGAAATTAAAAAACAAGTCGTAAAACCGTTAAATCGTAAAATTGCAGGATACTACGGATGTTTGTTACTTCGTCCCGCATCGGTAATGAAGTTTGACAATCCCGAAAACCCTAGTGTTTTAGAACAACTCATTACGGCGCTTGGCGGTCAGGTAGTTAACTATCCTTATAGAAACGAGTGTTGCGGTGCTTACGTTTCGTTGAAATCTCCCGAACTAGCAAAAGCAAAAAGTACTTCAATAACGGACAGTGCAAGCGAATTCGGTGCGGTAGAAATATTAACCGCTTGCCCACTTTGTCAATACAACCTAGAAAAGAACGGCAACGGCAAAATCAAAGTAACGTATTTTACAAAACTTATGGCGGAGGCTTTGGGGATAGATGAATAAGATATTAGAAACCGAATTATTAAACAAGATAAGCGGAACTAACGCTAAACAATGTATGAAATGCGGTAAATGTACGGGCAGATGTCCTTCGTACAAACAAATGGACTTAAAGCCCCACCAATTCGTTTCGTTGTTGGCGCAAGGTAAAATCGAAAAACTTTTAGAAAGCAAATCTATATGGACGTGTTTATCGTGTATGGCGTGTGTTGAGCGTTGCCCAAGAGGCGTAGCGCCGGCAAACGTTATAGAAGCGGTTAGAGACGTGGTAATAAGAGCGCAAGGCGCAAACGGAATTAAGGCAGAAGAAATTCCTGAAATAGTAGACGAAAACACTCCGCAACAACTACTTGTAGCGGCGTATAGAAAATACAATAAGTAAAAAATTTTTAAGGATAAAAGATTATGCATAGAATAGGAGTTTTTATATGTTGGTGTGGCAGTAACATTG
>JAEIGA010001797.1_pt1 | contig 34009 bp, 56 predicted proteins | sample 9270691 | NCBI WGS metagenome assembly JAEIGA01 (sample SAMN17057246, study PRJNA624740) | gut metagenome | biome: biome; isolation source: fecal sample | host: Bos grunniens | place: China: Xizang | collected 2019 | reverse complement strand
GTATCTGCGCGGCATACTCAGCAAACGCAGCCCCATATCGGTGCTTTTTGTGCCTGCGTACTCAAACCACGCGTCCGTCAATCTGTTCATCGTTTGCCGTACCCCCTTGCCTCTGTCACACTACGCGCTGCAAGCGCGGTGCGGTTGTTTGCTGCTTGGCTGCTGGCCAGCTCTTTGCCGTCCACATAGAGCCGCACAGTAGGTGCAGCGCCGCCGGTAGGCATTGCAGACGCGATAGCCGCCGCCATGCTGCCGTAATCAATGCCGCCCTTGCTCCTACGCCATACTTCCGCATCGGCTGCGTTGAGGACAGCCTCGCCAGCATGCAGGCGTGCAAGGTATCCATCGTATGGCACGCGATTAAGGCCGGTAGCATGAGAGCCGTCGGTCGAGTACGGATCCAGCACAATGTGTTCGCCCTTACCTACCCGCAGCGTGCTCTCGTAGCCCCTGTTTTGCGCCTCGGCCTGCAAAACACCCATGTCGAGGAAGCTGTTGAGAGTGTCCTCACTACCGAGGACGGCCAGCGACGCGTTCACGCCGCGTTCTGCGCCGTCTGCTATTCCACTCGCATAGCCATCGCCGACCGCGCCGGTGGTCTTGTCGATAATGGCCTGCGCTTCCGCGATGTAGTCGTTGGACGAGTCCATGCTTTGCAGGTTTTCGGCTGCGAGCATAACGTCATCGATTTTGCTCTGTATGGTTGCCTCGGCTTTGTCAAGTGCGGTCTCAGCTGCGCTCTTTTCCGCATAAATAGATTCGTCAGCTGATGTGTAGATCAAATCAAGCAGCCCATACACCGCGGCAATATCAGCATCCGAGCTAACCAAATCCTCGCTCACTTTTCCACCGCGCAGAAAGTCGGTGCCGCCAAGCACCTCGTCGAGCTTGTTGGGGTCTATTCCCTCAAGCCCGCCATATGCATCCACATATGCATTGATCGCATCCACAGCAGAATTAAGCGCGTCTGTGTTGTTGCGGTTGCCGAATTGTGCAGCGCTGATTGCGTCAAGAGCGGCAGCCTTTCGCGATGTTTTTTCCCACTCGTCGACGGCTTCCTGATATTTGGGGAGAAGTTCGGTATAGTCCGCGACCGCTTCCTCGTAGATCGTCTGGGCTTCGCCGCGGTATGTATCACTTGCCTGCAAAAGCAGTTGGTCGCGCTGTTTGGCGATTTCCTCTTGGATTTTGTCGGTGCCCTTCTTGAAGAGTCCACTCTTTGCGTCGACATATCTTTCAAGCTCAGGATACATCGCAACGATTTCGTCCGTGATTGCCTTGATAGCATCGGTGCCTTCCTCTTCGGATACTTCGCCGCTTGCGATTTGCCCCTTGATCTCGTCGATTTTTTCCAATCCGGTGAGCGCGTCCTCATAGTCAAGTTCGATGCGCACAGTTTCAATCGTGTAGGCTCCGCGGGCGCTGCCCACTTTTTCGTTTATGCCGTCCAAAGACTCGCTAATTGCGTCAATCTCGGTGAGCAGTTTGTTTTCCGGCGGACCAGCAAAAAGGCTGTTGATCAATCGCAGCGCTTCCTCAAGAAACGGAATCATGCTCTCGCCTATAGCCGCCGCAATGTTGGTGATATTGCCCTGCAAAATACGCACCTGGTTGGCATATCCATCGCTCGTGCGAACAAAGTCACCCTGCGCGTCGGCAGTTGCCTGCATGATATAGCCAAAGCGCAGATTGACGCGCTCCGCCTCGCTCATCTGCTCATAGGTTTTGCCCAGCCCCTCTGCCAACGCGTATGCGTTGAGGTTTGCGACAGAGAGGTTGATACCGAGCTGTTTGAGCGGTTCGGTTTCGCCGCTGAGGCCGCTTCGGATCTTCTGGAATGCGGTGTCGTGGTCGAGGTTATAGAAAGAAGCCATATCGCCGACGAGGCCGGTCATATCGGTCGAGATCTTAATCAGCTCTTTGTCGGTCAGGCCCATGCTCTTGAGGGTCGCGCCGATGGTGGAGCTGTACTGTTTAGCCTGCAGCTCGGTCAGGCCGAAATTCGTCATTGCGCTCTTTGCAAATCGCTCGATCGTGTCGGTATTTGCACCGAAGGTCACATCGACAACGTTCTGCACCTCGGAGAGGTCGCTGGCTACATCGATAGCCGTCTTGGCAAAGTCGGTCAGCTTGCCGGCAACATTGCTGAAAATATTCGCGGCGAAATTGCCCAGAAAACTGCCCTTGAATACATCGCCGAGCTTGTTGCTGGCACTTTCAAGCTGTTTTGTGCCTTGTGCAAAGCCATCGGTATCGATTTTAGTATCAAATACCAGAGTGCCGTCCGGCATAAAATCACCTCATCGTGTTCAAAATTGCGGTTATGTCAGCGCCCTCTTTCAGTGCCTTTTGCAGCTGCTCCTGCGCCGTCTCTTCGGACAGGCTGTGCGCGTCTTTGATTGCCACAGAGCGCTTTGCCCTGTCCAGTGCTGCCTTTTTCTGGCTGTCGCTATCGTCCGCATGCCGCAAGCGCACCTTGTTGCTCAGTGCATTCTCGCAGCTGAAAAGCCCATTAAGCAGCGCGGAAAAGCGCCACCAATGCAGGGCCGTATCAAACAGGTCGATGCTGTACACCTGATAAAAGGCCGCGTATATCTCCTGCGCGTCCTGCTCATAATCAAAGTCGCGCTTGCCGCTGCCGGGTGTACTCTCGTCGGTCTCGCCGCAGCGAAAAAACCACTGAAAGCCGTCTGCCGCGTCCGCCGGCATGCTCGTTTCGTAGAACATGCGCAGCATGAGCGGAATGCGGTCTCGGTCATCGACCTCAGGGTCGTGCATCATGCGCATTATGCGCAGTATGGTGCGGTAATCTGTGCGGATCTTGTGGCCGTTGTAGCTGTCAGGCAGTGGGTCGCGGCTGCTCAGGCTGAAGATATTCGCTCTTGACATAATCCTTGTACTCCTCCCCACTTGTGGCCGAGATGTGCGTCAGCACGCGCATCACACTCACAATATCCAAAGGCGCACCGCCGCTGATCTCGCGGATAGCGCCCACACCAAGCGCATAATCGACTTGGTTGGCCATCCACTCGATGCACGACCTTATGCTCTCCACACTGTCTGGCACGACCGCCGCGCAACGTTTGAGGGCCTCTTTGCCGATCGCGTATACCTCAAAATCGCTACGGATAATGCGGTACTGTTTGCCGTTGATCTCAACAGAGCGAGCGGGTGCAAAATCAATTTTCATCCATATCCCTCCCAAATAAAAAAAAGCGCCGCCCATCGTAATGATGAGCGGCTTGCTTTTAGGCCTTTGCCGTGAAGGTCTTGGTCTTGATGTCGAAATCACCATCTTCGAAGTTGCCGACCTGATGCATGGTGCCTGCGACCTTCATGATCTCAGTACCAGCGCCGGTGATGCCGGTGACCTCAATGGCAACGCGGAAACGGCGGGCCGGGAAAGAGCTGCCGCCCTCCTCGCCCTTGAACAGCTCGACGCGCACATAATGCGCCTCGGCTTCGCTGCCGGTTTTCTGATTGCGAGCGATATCATAGATCTGCTCAATAGCGGCTTCGTCGGAAATCAGCTGCGTGTCAAACGCAAAAGTGTTCTCGTAGCCGGTGATAGCGCCGCTGGCGCTCTTGTCGTTGATATATGCGGTCTTATCGACAGTGGCGCTGGGATTTTCGTCCAGAGCGCTAAAGCCTGCACCCATCAGCGCATAGGCTTCGTTTCCTTCGCTGATCGGAGCAAGATAGTCCGCGACCTGATAGCGGATTACTTTCATTCTGCGTCACTCCTGTCAAAATAGTTGATGTGTATGATGATTTGATACTCACTCGTCGCATCGTCCTGCGTTTCCAGCGCCATGCCGCCGTTGACAGCGATGCTGTAGCACACGCGCCCAGCGCCCAGCTGTGGCAAGCTGCGTGCAATGTTTTGCGCGTGCATCCAGCGCTCCATGCTCTCCAGCATGTCGGCGTTTTCCGCTCGCTGCGCGTCGGTTTGGCTCTGTCTGCGAATGACAAATTGATAGTAAGCGCTGACATCGCGGGAGCCGTCGATGAAAGGAGTCACGACAGTTTCCGGCGAGCGAAACAGCCCATATGCCTCAGGCATTGCCGCAAGCTGGTCGATGTCGATTATCTCCGCATCTCCCACATAGCCCTTGAGCCATTCGGCGATGCTTTTGCTGATGCTCATTTGATCTTACCTCCCATGATGTCAGCTGCGCCGCGGAGGATGGCCTCTCGGCCGCCTGCGGCTTTCATGCGCTCAAACCAGCGCGATCCGCGCATCGGTGCGCCTTGGAATCGTGCGTGTGTGTAATACCAGCGCCGCGCATATGGCGTGCGGTATTTTACCTCGCCGCTGCCGATACGGGTCTCTCGGATGCCGCTTCGGATCAGCTCGCCGGTGTCCTTGGGGACATACGGATTGCATCTCCTCAAGGTCTCGCTGTCGACGAATTCCTGTGCCTTGATGGCGTTGCGCTTGGCCAGCGGATCTCCATTCCACTCTATCCTCACTCTGCCTCAATCCTCCAGTGCCGCAAAAGCGGCCTCAGGGTATTGTCGGCAATCGCCCGGATCGTACAGTATGTGGCGTGGTCGCGGCGCAGATCTGCGATGCTGTATGCATCAGTGATTGAGGGGCCTTTCCCCAGTATGAGCACATCGCCCTGCATCGGTCCCGGAAACTCGATGCGGTCGAGGTTATCGTCTGGGATGGTCACACTTGTCACTGTCTGCAAAGCCGCATGCCCATCTGCTCCGGCTTCGCGCACAATGCGCTGCCGCCATTGCACGCCGGTGATAATATAGTGCGTGTATAGTTCCGCGCCGTTGACGCGAGCCTTGCGATAGAGCGTGATCGTGTCATTAAAAAGCGGGTAGCTCATAGTGCGCTCACCAGCCCTGTGCCACTCAGCCAGCGCATAGCGACTTGCCTGAGCGTTTCGGTCTCGCCGTCAGCGCTTGCGGATCCGCCGGTATAGCTTTCGCTGTATCCGTCGTTGCTTACACTCGCCACGCGAGCGCCGCTTGCACCTTTTGCGCCGTCCAGTGCGTGCATCTCGTTGATGAGTGCACATGCCGCCTGTTTGACCCTCTCGCGCTTATAACCCTCGGCAGTTTCCGCCCGGTTATGCGTCAGCACATCGATGTACGCCTCAGCAGAGGGCGAATACATCTCGTAAATGCTTTCGTTTGCGCGAGTGGGGAAAAAGGCGGCATAATCGCTATACTGTGCGTATTTTGCGGCCATGCCGCCACCCCCCTTAAAGATTATCAGCCAGCGGTGTGCTTGTAGATGCCTGCGACCTTGTTGGCATAGACATCAGCAATACCGACAGTGCGGTAGCCGTACAGCCAAGCATCAGCATGCTGGTTCTGCTCCGGTTCGACAACCTTCGGCGCGGTGTGCTTCTGGTACTGGATGACAGCGGGCTTGTGCACGATCAGGAAGTTGATGTTGGCACCGCCAGCGGTGAAGCCGTTTTCGCCCAGCACAATGCCTTCCTTGAAGCGATTCTGCGGGACCTTGACGATCTGAGCAAAGCCATTGAGGACCTTGGCGCTCTTGGTGAGGTCCTGATCCTCGATCAGGTCATGCAGAGCGGAGGAGATGAACAGCACGCGCTCTTCATACGGGACCTCGGCGTTGTCCATGGCCTGCAGGCCCTTGCGCAGAGCGGCGATCAGGTTGGTGGCGGAGGTCAGCTCGCCAGTGGCAGCGCCGACACCTTCCTTGGCGGCGTAGGTGGAAAGCCTCCAAGCATCCAGCTCCGGAACGACCTTGGAGCGGATGAATTCGCCAGCCAGACGGCCGAAAGCGATGTCGAAGGATTCCTGATTGTCGAGGGTGTCCACAGAGAACATGCGGCCGCGATCGTAGTTGCACTTGTAGGTGGCGTTGGTCATGGTGACAGCGCCGGTAGCATAACCTTCGTCGCGGTCATAGTTGGCCAGACCGTCCATGTCCAGCATGGGGATGATCAGTTCGTTGGCGTTGGCACCTTCGCGGGCCAGTTCAGCAGCGCCATCGAGCACGGCGGTCAGGGCAGAAGCCTTGTAGACTTCGTCCAGAGCCGGGACGAAAACCTTCGCGAGGTGTTCACGATTCACACCGAAATTGTTAGCCATAAAAAGCTCACTCCATTCTTATTCTTTGGTCGGAAGTCCCATTGCGGCACGCATCTTTGCGACACCTTCGTCGCCGCTGCCGCCGCCTGTGGGTGCTCCAATAGTCACACGAGTTCTGCCGCCGGTAGTCGGCGGAGTTGCCTCGAAGATGAATGCGCTGTCCTCAGCGCTGGCCAGAGCCTCGATTGCTGCCTTGATATCGCTGTCGCGATTGTTGCTTGCCTTGAGGGTGTCCATATCCATCAGGGCCTTAGCGGCCTTGAGGTTACGAGCGCCCTTGTCGCGCAGCGCGGTATCGATCAGCTGACCGAATTCCAAGTCCGCCGCGCGTTCGTTCGCCGCTCTAAGGTCTGCGTCATACTTGGCCTGCAGTTCCTCGTATGCTCTTGCCTTTTCGTCTGCGGTCGATGCTTTCTTGTTGATTTCTGCCATTTCGGCCACCTTGGTCTCGAGATCCGTCTTAGCCTGTTCGGCAGCTTCTTTGTAGGGCTTGATCTCTTCGTGCATGGCGTTGAGGATTGCGGAAATAACCTTGTCCTCAGTGCCCTCAGGCAGCATGGCCTTGATCTGTTCTCTGGTCATCTTATCCACTCCTTACACCCGCTTTACGCCCGGGCCGGCAGAATTTTGTGTATGCAAAAGGCCGCACCCTTACTGGATGCGGCCATAGTGCCGAAAACAAAAAACGCTAAGTACACACTTAGCGTTTTCGCTCATTCTCTATACGTTTGTTTGCTTCTTGTGCAAGGCGTTTGGCCTCTGCTAACAGTTCGGCCCTAATCCTCTCGCGGTCAGGGTGTGGGGCAAGAGGTCGCGACGGAATCGGATAATTATCATATTCGTACACTTCGCCATGTCTCCTCATTCATTCGCACCACCTTCATGCCGTATTCTCCGAGGACAGTATACCACAAATCCTCATCAAATTCAACATCAAGCCCAATCGAGCGCACGATAATTTCATGTACTTGCGAACATTCTTCTTCGGTATACATGCCACCCGCCGGTCCGTACACATACACCTCGCAGTTGTGGCCAACAACAACGCCCATAGAATAGCCATGTGCCAGCGCGGATGCCCCATCGTCAAGGGTCGGAGGGAGTCCGTTCGGATGATTGTGCAGCGCCACAATTTTGCGCCCTGTCTTATTTGCTCTAGCGATTGCACGATTTATATCATCGGTGTAACGCACTGCAAAATTCTCATCCGATGTTGTTAGCTCCGCTATTCTTTCTCCTGTATCCATGTCGATAAGATACAAATCCTCATAATCTGTACCAGTTCTGTGATTGAGGATTTCTATAGCCGAATCACGCAAACTGTTGTCTACAACCGAATTGCCTGTTATACCTTTGAATTTGCCAGCAAAAGAAGCGCTTTCCATGCGCTCAGGATTCACGAAATTGATATTGTTCGTTCGCATCATTGAGCGCTCGCTTATTTCGTGCGTCTTATTAACCCTCAGCCTGTTCCGCTTAGGGCTGATTTCCATAGCATCGGAAAACTCTTCGTATTCCGCCGTTTTGGATTTGATCAGCCCGCCCAGCTGCTTGGCCTTGCCGGTCAGCCCTGCCGCCTCGCATGCATTCTGCTCGCGTTTAAGTGCGCGGATCTCGCGCTCCCTGCGGCGCTGTTCCTGCGTTGCGCTGTAATAGTCGTAGGTGCGGCCGTTCCATTCCTTCGGCTCAGGTTCTGCGGGCCACTTGTTCGGCTCGCTGATGCCCGGCCAGAACGGGTAGAACGTGTGTCGGCAGTTGTATCCGCACAGGCCCTTGGGGTCGCTGGGATAGCCGGTTTCGTTCTCCAAATTCGGATAAACGCCGTCGGTGCCCTCGACCTTGTAGACCTTGCCCTGCCATCCCGCGTGGTTTGCGTGCCCTGTGCCGGTACGCGCTCCCCAGTGTGCAGAAACCTCGACATATCCCGCGCCGGTCTGCTCCATGTTGTGCATGGTGATCTCGCCCGCCAGCTGTGAAGATGCGGTCATAACCACATTACGCACAGCGGTGTCGATCTGGTAGCTACGCCCGCTCTCAAAATCGATTGTGCGCAAGCCAGAGCGCGCAAGATCTCGCACGCAATCCTCGATCGCCTGCTGATAGCTGTAGGAACCGGAGGCAACCTTGACAAGCGCGAGGTTTGTCATGCGCGTGTATGCGTCGGCCACTTTGACATAATCGCCGGTGGGCAGTCTAAAGCCCATGCTCTTTGTCAGGCTGCGCAATTCGCCGCGCATGCGCTTGTCCATCGTCTGCACAAGTGTCTCAAACGCGCTATCTTTGACCGGCTTGCGATCGCCCTGCCATGTGGACAGGTCGGAGCGAAAAGCCATGTTGCCGGCCTCTTCCCATGTGTCCGGGCCTTGCTCGTCCAGCAGGGTACGCGTCGCCTCGATATCAGCCGCCACGCCGCGCTTATATGCAAGGGTGTTGCTTTCGATTTCGCGTTGGAAACCCTTGTTTGCGCCCAGCGCACGCATTACCTGCGATTGTATCGAGATTGGGCTGTATCCCTTATCGCGCAGTGTTTCGACCATGATCTCGGCTGTCTCGGTGAGCCTGCCGGTCTTGGCTACGCGCCGCGCGATATCGCATATCACACTATATTCCAGCTGCTGATAGATCGGCACAAGGTCATCGCCCAGCATCTCGATCTGCTGCTCCGTCAGCGCCATATCAATCACCCGGCTCCGCAAGTGTGTCAGGATCGTCAGCTGCGGCCCATTTCGCCGCCTCTTCCTCGGTCAGGTTGTACTTGAGCATGAGGTACTGTTTGCGTACATAAGCACCGCCAATACCGGCAAGGATATCGTTGCGCATATCTGCAAGCTGATCGGCTTTGTTGGTGATGTAGCTGTCATCAAACTCAACAAGCACATCCGCGTCGATGTCCCACTCAGTGCCGCCGAATGCGTTGGAGTACCACAGGATCGCACGGACGATGCCGGTGATATATTCTTTCGCCTCGTAGCGCTGGCGGTTGAGTTCCATCAGCATGTCCTGCCGCTCGCCTACATACTGCGTTGCGGTGGTGACAGCGCCGGTCTGGTCGATCGTGTATTTCTTGCTGCCGTAGCCAAACTGAAGGGTGAGCATGCTCAGCAAGGTCTCGATCGCGTCGCGGAATCTATCCACGCGAATCTCCGGCACAATCTCGTGCACGAGGTCCTTCTGGTCCGGCAGCTTATCGCCCAGCATAACAAAGCGGCGCTTCATCTGCTCGTTCGGCGTGATCGGCTTGCCGTTATCGTCGAATTTGCACAACACCTCGTTGATCAGCACGATCTTTTCGGCGGTGTCAATATCACCGGCAAAGGCGGTAAATGCCGCGTCAATCGCCAGCAGCACCGGGATAACACTGTGAATCTTGGGATAGCCATACCCCTGCATATCGTCGAACGTGTTGGCCTGTGCCGTCTGCATAACCGCAAAGGGCCGCACGTTGCCAAGCACTGCGTCCTGACCGCGTTCCAAGATCTCTTTCCCGTCCTCGTCGTACACGCGCACAGCCTGCGAATAGATGCCGTCTGCATCGCGAGTGAACACAACGAGTGTGGTGTGTTTGTGGGTGCCGATGTAGTCCTCGCCCCAAAAAGCCGCCTCCAGCACATCGCCGTTTTCCACTGTGAGCGGAATATACCCAAGCGCGTCGGCGTAGTTGAGACGGATGCGGCCGTTGCGCACGATCTCTCCGTTTTCGTCAACCTCTGCGCCGTCCAGCCATACATAGCACGCGGTGGTGCCCTCTGCCGCCGTCAGCTCCAACTGCTTGCGGTACTGCGTGTCAAAGCGGTTATCTGCCAGCACAGCGCGCACAAAATCATACTGCGCATTATTTTCGCCGCCCGCGTTGATCTCTACGACCTCGCACAGGTTGGCATCGTCTGCTGCCATCCTGCGACCAAACGCCATACGAGCGAGGGTGTACTGCTGGCCCTGCACAGTGATGCGCTTGTGCGCATCGGTCAGCTCGGCCTTGTACCACCTATCTGCGTCGTGGATGATCGCGCGTGCCTTGTCGTTAACCTTGTAGCCGCGCCGCGTGAGGTATTGCCTTACCGCGTCTATCAAATCAAGCGCCCCCTGTCAATATAGTCAGTGTAAGTCAGCCAGCTATAGCAAAAGCTGTCGTAAATGTCGTTGATGTTGCCGAGGTTTTTATCCTCCGGCCTGTTGGGCTGGTCCTCGTCCCACCTGAGAGAGGAGAGCGCCCGGATCAAGTTGGTGCAGTGCGGCGCGATCAGCAGCCGCCCGCTGTTCAGCAATCGGTCGATCGTTACCGGCCTGTCGGCCACCTCGTTTTTGTGGCACTTTCCGATGTGCCGCCAAGGCAGGCCCGCCGATTTTGCTGCCGATACGAGAGTGTTTATCATCGTAGGGCTGGCACTGTCACCGAAAACGTGATCAACGCGCCCATGCTCTGCTTCAACGCGCCGATAAAAGCGCAGATATTCGCGCACGATTGCATCCGAATCGATGGTCGTGCCGATGGGCAGGCTTGTCTCGTCCAGCACCACAAGCTGCTTGTATCCGCCCGCAAATGCGGTTGCGGTCATTGCTGTCATGGATCCGTTGCCACCAAAGTCGATGCCGATGCAGATTTGCGACGGCCTAAGCGGCTTTTTTTCGTCCGGCACATAATCCCATCGTGCAGGCTCTTCGGCGTACTTGGGGAAGATAAGTCCCTCGGCCACTGTCCAAAGGCCCAGTATGTAGCGGTCATAAAAAACCCCTTTGTGCTCGGCCTTGAGTGCTTCGCGCACCGCAGGCGGCAGAAAGGGATTATCGTCTATGCTATATTGCTGTGAGAAGATGTCCGCGTCTGAATCGATGAATTGTTTGAACCAGTGATCCGGCCCTTCCGGGTTGCATGTCCCGTCAAAGCAGGAATAAGGTTTATCGAGACGGCTTTTGAGCATCTCAAAAACCTCTTCGTTCCATGTCACGACCTCATCGCCGTAGCAGTATTTGATCGACGCGCCGCGCAGGCGGTCGACATGTTTGCGGCTGTCAGCGCCAAGGCAATACACCTTTTCGCCGAACATCTCCGCTGTGTTATCGCTGCGGATTGAGGACACCATTTTGCTGCCGTATATCTCGATCATCGGATCGATCACATTGCGCTGGAGGGTGCCTTTTGTATTGCCGATCAGCACCACGAGGCCATCGAGGCCCGCCCTCTCGCGGATCCTGCGCGGAATCATGAAATAATCGAGATATGTCTTGCCGGTACGCGTCGCGCCGTGCTTTATATTCCATCTGTGCGGCGGAGCCAACCAGAATTCTTTTTGCTTCGCACTAAGACTTTGCAGCATTCGTTATGCCCTCCAGTATCTTGTCGAGCTTATCGATGCCGTTATCCGCCTCACCATCGAGCGGCTTATCTCGCCACTTGTCCGGCTTGCGGTTTTTGAGCCAGTAGATCTGCGCGGTCACGTTCGCCGGAACCACCACTTGCTCCTCCACATACTCGATGCGTTCCTCTTCGATTTTCTTGCGGCCATCCTGCTTGACAGTTTTGACCTTAATCGGTTTCCGGATCGTTATCACCTGAGTCTGGGCCGATTTGTACAGCGCGTTCTCGATGATAATGTCCGTTACCTCGCGGCCCTTTTTTAAGGCCGCAGAAATCGCAGGATACTCCTTGCACCATACGCGCAACGTTTCGGTGCTACACCCTACATTGTGCGCAATCTCGGCCCGCGTCAGGCCGTCCCTCGCCCACGCCTCCAGCAGCAGAAGGTTATCAGGCTCCAACCAGTCCGTGTATTTCGCGTTTGCAATGGTTATCGCCCTCCCTTCCCGTTATCGTCGTGCATTCCGCATTTGCGCTCTTTCCTGCTTCTCGCGGATATATTGCTTCTCTGCCGATGTGTATTTGGCCATGCCGTTTGTGTTGCTGTATACACTCTCCACAAACTCGTTATCGCTCCACACATCGATGCGCACACCCTTTGTAAGCGCATGCGCCGCCTTGCGTGCGGACGATGTAACCAAACAGGCCTTACGCGCTCCGCACTCCATCACAATAAACGTGTTATAGTTAGCCATGCACAAGCACAGCCTTTTTGCCAGTGTAAATTTCCCACCTGTCAATAATGACCTGTGCATATACAGGGTCAAGCTCCATAAGATAGGCCTTGCGTCCTGTTTGCTCGCATGCCATCATCGTCGTGCCGCTACCTCCAAAAAGGTCAAGCACGACATCGCCCGGCTTAGTGCTGTTCTGTAGCTGATACGCAAACAGCGGAATCGGCTTCATGGTTGGGTGATATTCGTTGCGCGCAGGCTTGTCAAACGCCAGCACAGTGGTCTGCTTGCGATCACTCTCCCATGTGTGCGCCGCTCCGTCCTTCCAGCCGTACAGACAAGGTTCGTGCTTCCATTGATAGTCCTGACGCCCCAGCACCATGGTGTTCTTTGCCCATATGAGGCACTGCCTGATAACAAGGCCCGCTTCCTCAGCGGTTTCACGGAACACTTTCCCAGCCGAATCGGCGTGCCAGATATAAAAAGCAGCGCCGGGCCGCATCGATTCATATGCGCATCTAAACGCCTTTAACAAAAACTCCCGGAAGTCCTCGTCGGACATGTCATCGTTCTCAATCGTGAGTGCATCTTCCGTTTTGCCAGTATATGCAACGTTGTAAGGCGGATCCGTCAAAAGTAAGTCCGCCTTGCACCCACCCACCAAAACGGAAACATCGTCCATGTCGGTGCTATCTCCACACATCAGGCGATGATCGCCCAGTTGGTACACCTGACCGCGCACAACGCCGGTTTCCTTCTTAGGCTCCGCGTTGTATTCGTCATCGTCACCGACTTCTCCGAGCTTTGCGCCATCTTTGTGCGTGTCCTCTACCGGCGTGTCATCCCAGTCGAAATCAAACCCTGTCATTTCAAGATCAAGCAATTCTCCTTCGAGTTCTGCAAAATCCCAATCACTCTCGTTGGTCTTATTATCCGCAATTCGAAGTTCCCGGATCTCGTCCTCCGTAAGGCCACTTGCCACAGTGACCGGCACTTCTTCAAGGCCGAGCAGTTTTGCGGCCATAAGCCTACAATGCCCAATAACAACAACGTTGTTCTCGTCCACAACGATAGGCTGTTGCCATCCGAACCGCTTAATGCTATTCGCAACGTTGGCGATCTGCTGCGCTGGGTGTTTTTTTGTGTTGTGCGCGTAAGGCACAAGTTCACTTACTCCGATATTGACAATCTGCATCTTTATCCCTCCTCGACTCCAATGCAAAAATGCTTCCTATTTTGTACGGCGGGCGGGAATCGAACCCACACCTTTCTCGGCACTCTGCCGCTGCCCTTGCCATTGTGCGACCGCCGCATATCTCCGCGCCCCCGCCTGCGCAGGAGGAAAGCCCGCCCCAGGGAGAAGGGGCACTCTATCCAAACCATGAAAAAGCCCAAAGAAAAAGGCGCGCATTTTTTTCGTGCGCACCTCTCTCTAATAGCATTATCTCATTAAAAAAGTGTCCTAAAGTGCTTCACGCACATTTTACGCGTCATCTTTTGCGTATTCCGGAACGACCACTTGCAAAAGGGCGTATCCATGCGCATGTTTGACCCAGTCGACCGACAGCTCCAGTTCCGTCGCGATCCGCACCCAGCTCCACTCGTTGATATACCGCATGCGCAGTATCTCGCGATATCGCGGATCCGGCACAGCATCGATGACCGCCTCGATCTCGATAACAAGGTCGGCAATTTCCGCGATACGCTCCTGCATCTCCTCCTGCAAGTGCGCGATCTTGATAACAGCCTCTTCGGTTTTGCTGGCAGCACCGCCACCACCTCCGGGCATACCGCCGTAAGCAGGCGTTATGCGGGTTGCCATATCTCGATAACGAGCGACCCTTTCTCGCAGACTGTTGACCTTTGCGTTGCGAAAACGCAGCTGGGACAGATACTCTTTTGCCGTCAATCTCTCACCCTCTTATCAATCTACGCCGTAGTCAGCCCGGCGCACACTCCTGTCCGCATCAAATCCGTCAGGATATCTGCGCCGCAGCTTGTCGATATTGAGCTGCATGATGGTCTCCAAATCATAACCGATCGCCGTTGCGGTCTCGGCTACATACCAGCACACATCGCCCAGCTCTTTTGCGATGCGCTCCCTGTCGATTGCATGCCCCTGCATATACGCCTTTTTGACGAGATCCGCGACCTCTCCGGCCTCGCCGGTCAGCCCCAAAGCGCCATTGATAAGATGCTCGCCATCTGTGAGCTTGGGATTGCTTGTGCGCATCGCAAGCTCTTGATATTTATTGATCGTCACCACTTTTTTTCGCCTCCTTTTCAGCACGGACATCTATGTCCTTCGCCTCCATCTTCGTACCATGTTGGCAAAACCCCTCATCGGTCGTTTGGTCACACGCAAGCCAAGTGTATCCACCGACCGGGTTTTTGTATGCCATACCATTACACATCAGGCATTTCTGTGGGTTCTTGCGATATGCGCAATCCTTGCACCGCACGACTTCCACAGCGTCCACGGCGGGGACATTGAGCAAAATTCCGCATTCCAAGTCCTTCGTTATGTACTTGCAACAACCGCAATCGCCGGAGCACTCAGCTTTATGCATAGCGATGGCTTTTGCTCGACTTATCAAGTCTCCCATTCCGCCGCGCTCCTTTCCTCGTCGGTCGGCTTGCGCTCCCAGCAGCGCCAATTTTTGTTGTAGTAGTCCTCTAACAGCAAACGCGGCTTAGCGCTACCAAACGTCTGTACTTCCCAAGCGTTTCTTGTATCCATCGAAGCATAAAAGTCACCTATCCAAAGCGCACCGCTTTTGCCCTCCACCCACATCGGGGCATCTTCCCGCCAAACCTCTTTCAGCGGCATCGGCTTAATCGGCGGCGTGTAGCGGCGCAGGGCGGCGGCTCGGACAATTCGCATTGCTTCCTCTCTGTCTTTCACACATTCTTTTTTCGGCCCCTCCGCTCCGCAATCTCCATTTGAACAACATGAGTATGCTTCCCACACACGTTCCCCCTCGCGGTAATATGACATTGCGTCGACCAGCATCTCCGCCCCGCACCACGGGCAAAGGATCTTGTCAGTCATCATCATCGTCCTCCTCATCGATCGAGACAGGGAGCAGCGCCTTGACCGCGCCCCATATTATTACCAGCAATACAACCAGCCCTGCCAGCATTGCCGGTCAGGCTCCGGCCTGATAGTCGTTATTTCCTTGCATGATAATGCGCCTGTATCCGCAGCCAGTACCCATCGGCTCAGGTTCGTCCGGCGAAGGGAGGTTCTGGAATGTCTTGCGCAGCTTGCATTTGCTGATCTCGCCGCCGGTGCGGTCGCACAGCATGCACTTGTCATAGCACGCGTTTGTCAGGGTGGTCAGGTCATCAAACGAAACGACCCAGCCCATCTCTGCGTTTGCGTTCTCGCCGCCGATCAGCGGCACACCGATGCGGCACCTGATCCTTTTGAGCGAATTGCGCATCGCGTACAGAGTGTCAGTCGGCGTTACAAGCAGCAGATCGTCGAACAGCTTCGCGGCCTTTGCCTTAAGCAGGCCGAGATCGCGCTTGCCGCCCGGCACGAGCTTAAGCAGCGGTTCAAGCTCAGTGAGCGATTCGCTGTGCAGGATAGACATGAGGCCTGCGACATCCATCAAAGCCGCCTGTTGGTGCTGGTTGAGCCTTTTCTTGTTGTACTTGGTAAGCATGATTTTCTCCCCTTAATCATCTTAGTTTTTTACACTCAGGAGCCACTCGCGCGTCATCTGCGGCAAGATCTCCTGCACTTGCTCGACCATCTGCTCGACCGCAAGCCGCAGCTCCGGCGCTGCATGGCTGTGCTGGCCTCGCTCCTTGTAGATATGGGCAAACTCGGTAATGTTCACCCTACACGAAAATGTGCTCGGAATAGATAGCATGTACAGCCCGCGCAGAGTATCGCGATCCTTCGCAAGATCTTCGCGCACATATCCGTTGACCTCCCGCACATATGTTTTGCCGTCCACCATGATCTCCTGCGGCATTCTCTCGCCCAGCAAACTCAGCGCCTCGTCTGTGGTGATTATGCGGTCCTTGTACCAATCGGATTTTTCCGCGCCATACCGCGCAAGGCGGGTAGACGAGCGGATAATACGATTCTCAAGGCGCTTTGCATGGCTGTCGAAATCGTCCTGCGCTCCTCGGTGGATACCTTCGACAGTAAATGCAAAATCAAGATACCTGCCGAGGGTGATGTGGCTCTTTGACCATTTGAAAAGCATCTCGATCAGATCCCGCATGCGCTGGCGGTCCTTGTCACCAACATCCTCCCGCCATTTGCCCTGCCAGTCAAAGCACCTCTCCTGCAGGGCCAATAGGTCCAGCTCCAGTTCTCTCGTCCATGTGCGCTTACTGATATACATCGCGATTATTGCCTGCCACAGGCCTGATACCTCGTTAAGATATACATTCATGCCGCTTTTTCATCCTTTCCTGCGACCAGCACGATCGCATATACCACGTTATCCGCGCCGACCGCGTTCCACACTCCTCTGCGAAGCCGCTTGCTGATATAATCCTTGTTGCGTCCGATAGCCGTAGACGCGGCTTTCATGGATCGATACGCCACACACTCGCCGGCACGCATCAGGCACACCGGCCACGAATCTATGATGCCGGTACGTATCGCGTGTGCTTCGTTTTCTGCTGCCGTCACCCACTCCAAATTCGATGCGCGATTATTGAGCGGATCTCCGTCGATGTGGTTGACCTGCAGACCGGGCGCGTAGCCCTTGCACCATGTCATTGCTATCAGCCGCGCCACATGGTACGTTGTCATTTTGCTTTTGCGCGACAGATTCACACGCGGGTCTTTTTGCACTGAACGATCGCGTCGTGCATATCGTTCGCGGAGCACTACCGCAGGCCTGCCACGTTTAGGCATCGATCTAATGTGACCGAGCAGGGAGGCCTGATATAGGCCCTCCCACCCCGGAATATCCCGCCATATGCTGATAGCAGTCATGCGTCATCCTCCTCAAAAAGGCAGCTGCTCATCTTCCACCACTACGAAACCGCCCTGCTGCGTCGGCGCGTGCTGTGTGGTCTGCTCGCTGCCCTGCGAGCGATCGCCGAGGAATTCCACCTCGTCTGCGATGACCTCGGTAACATAACGCTTGGTGCCATCCTGCGCGTCGTATGTGCGCGTCTGCAAAGTGCCAACCACAGCAGCCGGTCTGCCTTTGCTCAGGTATTTGTGGCACAGTTCGGCAAGCTGCCGCCATGCAACGACCGGGACGAAGTCCGCCTCGCGCACGCCCTCCTGATTTGCAAATCGGCGATTGACCGCCAGTCGAAACTGCGCGACCCCCGCACCGCTCTGCGTGGTCTTGTACTCAACATCAGTAGCCAATCGGCCGATCAGGATAACCTTATTCATCTTTTAGCCCTCCTAAAATCTGCGACATAGCCATATATAGCCATATCATGTCATAGAGATCCTCTTCCAGCTGTGCAAGCTCTTCCGGGCTTGCCCCTCGCTGGCTTGCTGCTATCTTCCGCGCTCGCTGATCGGTGATAGCCTCCAGCACTATTGTCAGTTCTGCGCGCAGCATCTCACAATTTACCATACACCGCCACCCGCTCAAGGCCGGGCCTGCATCCCTTGGTCCTTGATGGTAGGCCTGCTTCAAGCGCGATTTTGCGCACGGAGCTTTCGGCGATTTTATGCCGCTGGGCGATGATCCATTTAAGTTCTCCAGTCTTGTACTCTGCGATCACAGCCTCGCGCAGCTCAGGTGTCAGCTTCGTCATTCCTCTTCCCTCCTGTACACGCCCACGCGCACGCCGCGCCTCGTCCTGTCATCGATATGTGCCTTGGCCAGCCTTACTGTCTCGCACAGTGCCAGCAGCTCACCGGTCTCGATGTCATGGATGCCGCCCTCCGCGGTTTTTTCGCAGTGCTTGAGCCGCAGGGTACCCTGCCTGATGTCGTAGCCCTTGTAAATCATTTTTTCTCCCCCTTAACCGCAGGCCGTCTCTCGATGATCCTGCCGTGGTATAGCATGCTCTCTTTTGCTTTGCCTTGCATGTGCTTTCCCATGCGCTTATACAACGTTGTCACGGATACATCGAGCACCTTCGCCGCCTCCAGCGATGTGATATTTTCGTGCAGCACATCGCCGTTGAGCGCCTTGATCGTATAGGACATGATCGGCTGTTTCAGCGGTTTTTTGCGCTTTTTGTAGCCGTGTGTGATGTTGCCTTTGCGCCGCGTGATCTCAAATCCTCGGTCATCGCCCCGCGCGCACTTTTTATACAGGTCGCAAAATCCCTGTTTGCTCACATATCCGAGGATCAGCGCACATTCGCGGGCCGGCTTGTCCTTGCAAATGGTCGTATTTGAGATCTTGTCGTACACTGTGTAGAGATAGCCGGTGCGCACTCGGTCGTTATCCGGTGGCGTAAGTCTTTGCAGGTCCTCGACTTTTTGCATGTACTCCAGCGCTTCCCTTGCGGCTTGCGCATAACAGCTAACGCTGGCGCTGTACGGGCACTTCTCGCAGTGCTCTATGCTGCGGTACTCATCCTCGTGCGCGATACACTCCAGCGCCCGGCGCACCCTTGTCGGTATCATCTCCCCATGCCTCCTCGATAACTATTTCCACTCGCGGGTTACTTTTGTCGTACCTTACCCGGCTGCCGTCATGACTAACGATTATGCCGCTGTGATCATCTGCCAGCACTCCAGCATGCACCAAGATGTCGTTTGTGGCCTCCAGCAAGTTGACCAGATCCACCCGGCGGCGTGTCGGCATGTAGTAGATCGCCCTGAGGTTAACCGGCTCCGCAAGACCCGCACGATACAGTCCGGATATCTGCCGCAAGCAGTCCCGCTCGTATGCTTTGTAGGCAGCGGAGGGCGCTATGAACGCCCTGCCGGTTGCTTTGTTCTGGAGGATCTGCTGGCTGTTTTTTTTCGTGCGCGGCGGTCCGTACAGCACCAGCCGCATGATCTGTACAGCCATCATCCACCCTCCTCGCCGAAAATGCTTAGATCCACAGCGAGCCGCCTTTTGAGCGCATCGTTGTCATACTGCCGCTGCACATACTGCTGCGCAGGATTGACCTTTGCCGGAGCGGGTGCGATCGGCTTACCACCTTTGCCACGCCCCTCTTGCTCGTCGCGCCTTGCCCACGATAGAATCGTCGCATAGTGGCTCTTGTACTTGTCCCCCCGGCTTGCGATATACTCGCTCAGGCGGTCGATGCGCTCCTGCCACTGCGTAGGATAGCGAGCTTTAAGCTGGGCCAGCTCCTCCTCGGTCAATTTGACATTGCCATATTGGCCATAGCGCTGGGCGGGTGTGGCTCGCCGCTTGGCGGCGGGCTTAGGCGGCTTGTCCGCCTCACTCTCTATCTGTTGTTCAGCAGTATGTTTTATCTGTTGTTCAGAAGGTATTGGTGTGACACTGGTGTCACTTCCATTTGACATGGTTGTCACTTCCATTTGACATGGTTGTAAGTTCCATTTGACACCATTGTCAGATGCATCTGACAAATTTGTGATGATAGTTTCGCCTTTCAAAAATGCCTCGCCTTTGTCGGTGAGCGCGTACCAAACCGTGCGGTCATAGGTCGAGGAGTTAAAATTGCCGGTGATAACAAGGCCGTCCTCTTCGATCTGCTTGAGCGCGTAGCGCACTTGGCGCTCGGTCAGGTACGGGAAAAACTCGGTAAACGCCTTTGCGCTGCTGTATGTCCAGTATCGGCCGTCATGATAGTGCCTGCCGTTGCATCGGTTCTTTTCAATCCAAAACCTGATGTTTTCCAGCAGGATTGCGGCATGCAGTCCATACTTTGCAGCAATCTCCGCGTCAAACATGTGATTCATGCGGCGTACTCCTTCCAGTCGGCCTTGAGCTGCTCAAGCTGCTCCGGGGTGCGGGTCTCAATTCCAAGCGCCTTTGCGTCCTGCACGAGCAGGTCGATCAGGGCACTCATTTGCTTGGTGTCATAGGTCGAGCTGCCATAGTATGCGATCACGTTGGTGCATCCGGGCAGCTTACTGGCAACGATCTCGGTCTGGTATCCGATGCCGTGTTTCTCCCACACGCGGCGGAATTGATCGACGGCCTCGGTTTTCATGCACAGGGTATCGCTCACGCCGCCGATATTGCGGATCGCCTCGCGATAGACCTCTTTTTTTGTCAATCCCTGCTCCCGCGCAATGCGGTCGATCAGCACCCACGCGTATGCATTTGCGTCGAGGCTCCGGCGCTCGCGGTACTGCTTGAGGTCGAGGCTGACGATCTTATCCTTGAGCGCGTCGAAAAGCTCGCCGATATCTCCGCTGACCTCGATGGTGATGCGCTGCCGACCATTACGGCCAAGCACCAGATCAACCAAATGCCCAATGATCACGCCACCACACCTCCGTTTGCCTTGACCAGCGCACGGCCCGCCACATCAGCGGTAAGGCGCTCAAGGTTCGCCCCGTATTTGCCCTGCATCGCCGCGTACTGATCCGGGGCGAGCTTGGCTGCGAGCACCTTTTTCTGCGCTTCGGTGGCCATCTTTGCAGGTTCGCTCTGTTCCTCTGCAATCTGTTTGCTCTTGGCGGTGTACTTGGTTTCGTCCTTGGCATACCAGATGTCGGCTCCGATACCCAGCGACTTGCACGCAATGCTCAGCGCGTCCGTCAGGGCCATTTTATAACCCTCGTCGCTGACCATCCCCTTGGCGTTTACGATAACGTTTCCGCCGGTTCCAAAGATGGGCTTCGACCACTCGCCGCCGTCCTTGATGTAGAGATTGAGGTCGACCACGGCGATCGTCTGGCTGCCGTGCTCCTCGCAGCGCTCGCTGAGCACTTCGTAATACCAGCCGATGCCGGCAGGTCCGAACATCTCAGTCAGCATCTTGATTCGCCACATGGGGTTGATATCGGTGCCGCTAAAACGGCCGTTAGAAAACTGCTTCTGCGCACTCTCCGGCACGGAGCGGGCGTAGTCGTAGTATCTCATGTTGTTGCTCATGGTCTGCTCCTCCTCACAGGGTCATGCGCTCAAAATCAGCGCGTTCGATGGCCTCGATGCGGTAGCCGACCTCTTCCAGCTCCTCATCGGTCTGCTCAAGGCGGCGGGTGTACTTGTCCAGCTCGTCCTCGTACAGTCCGCGCTCGTCAGGATCTCCGGCGATCACTCCCAAGGTCAGCAAGTGCTTAAGCTCGCTGATGATCTCGATGAGATCCTCGCGTTTGTCGCAAAGTTCTTCGTATCGGCTGTAAATGCTCATTGTTTTATCCTCCTAATTGTGATATAATGAGCAACGCAATTTAGACTGAGCGGTCATTTTGCATTGCCATAGCCTGTAGGCGCTGCAACGCCTATGGGCTATTTATTTTTCTTGGCGGCCAGATAGCCCACAAAGGCATCCTCCGGCGATCCGATCAGCACCTTAGGCCGCTGCCTTGAGTGCCTGTAAGCGATTGCGGCCTTATGCCGCTCGCATCTGTCATGACATCCGGGGTATCTGTCTGCGCAATGCAGGCAGGGCTGCTTGTCGATTAACACAGGCCTATCACGCTCCAAGTAACCATCTCTCCTGCCCAGACGAAAGCCATGAGCGCACCGACCGCCAGCGCGGCGATCAGGATATAGCCAAGGTTCTCGTCCGCAATTCTGTTGCGGAGCGTGCGCTTGCGATAATACGCGATGCGCTCCGCGTGCATCTTTTTCAGCGCCTCATTTTTCAAGGCGTTTTCCTTCTCCAGCCTTGCGATTTGCGCGTCTTTGCGCATGTTCTGCTGGATCAGCTTGGTGTTCACAGGCTCGATATACGCGGTCATTTTGATGCCCTCCCCAGTGCTGTCAAATGTCCTCATTTTGCATTGCCTTGCGCTCCTGCGCATGGCCCGCCGTGCGGATCTTGTTGTTTGCTACGCGCTTTGCATAGCCTTTGCTGTGCTGGGCGTGATTGCCGCCCGGCTCATAGTCCATGTCTACCGAAGAGATCCTGCGCATGCTCCTCATGCTCTCGCCTCCTCATGCAATGTGCCACTTGCGCCCGGCCTTGACGGCCCTCGCCTTGGAATCGATCTCGCGGGGCTTGTCGATGTAGTGGGCGATGCTGTGCATGCATACCATCGTTCCGCCGCAAACCGCGTCCAAGCGGCCCTCTTTCATCATCGTGCGCACAGTAGCGGCGCTCCTGCCGATGATCTTAGCCGCCGCCGTAGCGGTCACGCATTCGCCGTAGCGATCTACCAAATACTCCTCGCGCTCCATTGCGGTCATCATGTCGGTCCCTCCCATTTGTCTTGCTATGGCCCTGCCGTTTGCTGTGTGGTATCATATCCTCGAAGGAGGTGATACCATGAAGCAGATCGAAGCCCTCGCCTTGGCCTATGCCATCGAACGTTTGCGCGATGCAAAGGCGCGTGATGCTTTCGGCCATGAATGCGTTCCGGCGAGCATTGAGGAAGCTGATTATCTTTTGCAGGAATATCGTGAAATCCTCAAGTATTACCGGGATGCAGTCGGCGCGAAAGACCTCGAATCTTAAAGCCTCATCTTGCCCTTGAGCTGCTTGGTGGCAAGTTCCATCACGCGCTCGACCTCGAACACGTTGAGCCCCTTGAGCAGTTCGCTGAGGGGCTCGATTGCTTTCTGTGCCGCCTCGAAAATCCGCTGCTCGCTTTCCCTGACATTGTTGGTCATGTTGATCATTTCTTTTCCCTCCCCTTCATTCCTCACGCGCCTTGTGCGCTTGCCTGCTTGTCGGCAGTCTCGATATAGCGGGCGATGTATCCGGCCATATAGGCCGCATCCGTCGGCGCGGTACCTTCAAAGCGCCTCGCCTGCTCCAGCAGCGCGATCGATGCCTCGCGCAGATCCATCAATCCGATGGGCTTGCTGTCCGTCCTCTTGATCGCTTCCATGTTTCAACCTCCTTTTTCTATGTCATGTACCATATCCAAATCGACATTTTCTGTTCACGACCTAATTTTAGCACTTTTATGCCAGTTTGTCAACTGATTTCAACTTTTATTTTTCAACAAAATCTGTTGCGTACCTAATTCTGTTGTGCTATAATAGGCCGCAGGAGGTGATAGAAATGAAGGATAGAATCAAGCAAATCCGCAAGGCAGCAGGCCTGACGCAGTACGAATTTGGCGAGCGACTGGGATACGCCCCTTCTTCTGCTGCTTCATGGGAAAAGAAAGATGCGCAGATGCCGCCGGACACCACAATATTGTTGATCTGCAAAACCTTCCACGTTCGCGAGGAATGGCTGCGCACCGGCGAGGGCGAGATGTACGAGCAGAACGCGCACACGATCCTCGACCAGCTCGCTGAGGAGTACCGCCTGGGACCTGCCGGGCGAATGATCGTAGATGCCGCGCTGAAAATGTACGACATCGGCGGCGAGCGGGCTTTTGTCGAGATGATCCGCGATCTGCTGCCAGTCATGCAGGACATCGTCGCGCAGGCCGAGGGCCGCGCATTTATCGACGCTGCTCCGCAGGACAGCACAGCCGAACGATCTGCATCAGTATAGGTGCATCCGGCGCGGCGGCGGTGTTTCGGTAGATCTCGCCGCCCACGGCGATGTATCGTGCATGTGAGTAGTCAGGCCTGTGCATCGTGCGTCCGTTGTAGTGTCTCATGGAGTTCATTCCTTTCGCTGGGCTTTTGCCGTTGTCGATGATGTCGACGAATGGAAAATAGCACGAAAAAACGCGCGTCACCACATGCAAATGCGGTGAATCGCGCGTAATATCAGGTGATTATTATCGTCAATATCGTCAAAACTGACGATTTTTGCGTCAATCTTGACGATTTTAGACTATTTGGGGAGATTTTGAGTGCAGGAACATGAGTTGAGTGCGCTGGTAGCCCTATGCGCACAGAAAAAGGCGGAGCTGCGGCTGTCCAACGTTGTCATCGCTGACATGTGCCGTTTCTCCACCTCGTCCGTCGATCGCTTTTTTAGAGGCGATATGAAACGCCCCACATGGGAGTTTATCCGCGCTTTAGCGCAGATCCTTGACATCCCCACGCAGGAGATCAGGGAGATCGCTCCCAATATGCGCGAGGGTTTCCGGGGCGATCCGCTGCCGCCGCAGGAGCGCGAGCGCGTTGCGTCTGCGCAGGACCTCAACGATCTGGTCGATACATATCGCGAGATGATCCGCCACAGAGACGAGCAGTTTTCGCACACCCTGAGCGCCGTCGAGGACGATTTTGCCGAGGCGCTGGCCAATCTCAAGGCCGCGCATACGGAAACCCTCAAGGAGATGCGCGAGCAACACCGGCAAGAGCTGGCCGCATCGAAAAAGGTGTCGAAATATCTTTTTTGCACGTGCTGCGCGCTAACCCTCATCATCATTGCGGTGCTGTGGGCGATTTGACTTGACAAAAGAAAAACCCCGCATCGCTGTAAGATGCGGGGTTTCCGGAAAAGGGAAGGTATCGAGGTGCTGTGTCTGTTAAGGAGTCCATGAGCCGTCCTACCGATGGCATTATAGCACTCCCGGACACAGCGCGCAAGGAAGGGGAGGCTATATGGCAACAAAACAAAGGTCTGGGTTGTATCGTGGGCAGGTCAAGGTCGGAGTAAAAACCGACGGCACCGATCTAATCAAGTACGTTTCCGCACGCACTGTCCGCGAGCTGGAAGCGAAAAAAGAGCAGCTGCGGGCATATTACATCACCGGCGAGGACTATATAGAGGACAGGCTTTTCGGCGATTTCGCTGTCGAGTGGTACACCATCCACAAAAAGCCGGAGATCAAAGAGCGCCAGCAGGGCGCGTACCGCTCCATGCTTAACAAGCATGTTCTGCCTGTTCTTGGCGATAGGAATCTGCGTGCGATCTCTGCGACCGATTTGCAGCAGCTCGTAAACGGATTTGCGGGTGCAAGCAAGTCGCAGATCACAATGGTGCTGTCCGTGCTCAAGGGCATTTTCGGCCATGCAAAGCGCGTCGGAATCCTGACCCGCTCGCCCGCCGAGGATCTTATGCGGCCTATTGCTACGCCGCCGGAGGAACGCAGAGCGCTCACGGAGGAGGAGCGGGCAATTATTGTGCGCACCGCACACGAGCATCCGGAAGGGGTGTATCTTGCTCTGCTGTATTACACCGGCATGCGTCCGGGCGAAGCACGCGGGCTCCAGTGGGGAGACATCGATTTTGCCCGCAATGTGATCCACGTACAGCGCGATATGGACGATCGCACAAACGCGCTGGGCGATCTCAAAACCCCCGCAGCGAATCGGTATATCCCGCTCGTTGCAGACCTGCGCGATTATCTGCTGCCGCTGCGCGGATTGCCTACCGCTCCAGTAGCGCCTGACACGCGCGGCAAACATCTCGGACAAGCATCTGCCTTGCGTCGGTGGATCCGCCTGATGGATCATGCCGGCTTTGTGGAGCCGGTCGAACCGGGCGAAACTCGATACCCACGCGAGGACATCCGAGGCCGTCTGCGCCCCACCATCCAGCCGTACATTATGCGCCATAACTACATTACTATGTGTTGGGAGCGCGGCATAGATGTGCAGCTGGTGGCAAAAATCGTCGGCCATGCCGATGTTGCCGTCACAATGCGAACGTATACCCACCTGAATAACACGCATATTCTTTATGCAAAAGATCAGTTCGAGGAAATGTTCTCGTCCTGCAACCCTGCACAAACCCTGCACAAAGTACCTGCAGAGGGTGGTCGCAGAAAAAACTAAAAGCCTCGAAAACTCAATGTTTTCAAGGCTTTTAGCATGGCGTGCCTGAAGGGATTCGAACCCCTGACCTTTTGGTTCGTAGCCGCCAAACCTTGCTGTTTTTTAGCACAAAAATGTAGCAAAATCAAGGGTTTCGGCGCTCATTGGTTGCAACGTTTTTCGAAAAAACCCTGCACAAATCCTGCACAAACGTGCAGCGTATAGATGCATATTTGTGCTGTGCATATGCATGATTTACGGCGCTATATGCAAAAGCCCCGGAATGATCCGGGGCTTTTGCTATTTGCCATAGTTGTCGATCATTGCCTTGACCTCTGCCGATTCGTGCATTATGTCCGCATGCATGTCCTCAAACATAGCACGCATGCCGGGAGCGAGCGGGTCAGTGCTGGCTGCAATGTCAGCGATCATCTTTTTGACGATCTCGTGACCTTTGGCGTTAAACGCGAGATGCTGCGTAGCCATATCTCGCTGCCAATCTGCATACGGCCTGTTGCTCTCCATCATTTGATAGGCCTTTGCAATCTTTTCACGCGCCTCTCGGATGTTGCCCTCGATATCTCGGACAACGGCCTTGATAGATCTCATGCGCTATCACCCGCCCGCAGGAGCCGGGAGTGCCGTCAGCTCGTTATTCCTGCCGCAGCTGATGCGGCCCGGAACACGAAAGGACCCGCCGGTTGCCGTAGTCTCAACACAGACGGTGTAACGCGTGCGCGTCTTGATTGCACACGCTGTGACCTGCTCGCAGTTGCACTGATTGAGCGGATAAAGCACTGTCGCATCGCCGCCAATCGTGATAAAAACCGGAGCGTCGATCGTAGCAGTTGCCGGGATCGCCTGCGCGACCACAAGGCAGTATTTGCTGAGCCTGTTATAGGATCCGGCAGGGATATCGATTAGCAGGTTGCCGCCGACAAAGGTCACGCTGTCGCTGATGACCAGCCTCGGACAGAGGCGGCATGCATATCTATTGTTACACATAATTTCACCTCATCTCAAAGGGCGGCTGTTACGCCGCCCCGAATCTCTCAGCCCTCAAGGGGCGATCAGAAGCCGCACTGACCGCAGCTGTCCTGCCTATACTGCACAGGGCCAGCGCAAGGCGGGTTTGTGTAGTATCTGCCGATCTGGCCGAGGATGTACTGGCTCTGGTGGTAGTTGCCAATTGCGTCTCGCGCCTGTCCAAGCTCGTCTCGGAGCCTCTGGTTCTCCTGCTGGGCAAGCAGAGCGCGGGTCGCTTCGCCCTCTGCGTGAATCGCGGTCGTGATGTCGCAGGTGTTTTTCTGCGCCTCATAGCGCACTGCATCGATATTGCGGTTGGTCTCGCAGCAGCACTGCTGGGCTGCAAATCGATTCTCGGCAACCTTGTAGCCGATATCGGCAAAGCCGGTCAGGATATCGCGCTGAGTGCCGAAAAAGCCCTGCTGCATGGTGTTGTTGACCGCATAAAAGCCGTCTGCCAGACCATAGGAGATGCCATCGAGTTTGCGCGTGATTTCCTGCGTGTCAAAGCCCTGCTGCAGTTCCATCTGCGTCAGTCCCGCGCCATTACGGCCCCAGCCATTGCCAAACATGCCACCTCCGCCGAAGAGCAGAGCAAAAAGCACGATGATCCAAACAAAACCGCCGCCGCCCCAGCCGTATCCGTCGTTGTTTCCGTCCATTACCGCTCTCATGTCGGCAGGACTCATTCCCATATTTTCGCCCATTGTATCGCCTCCGAATCATTTATCGGTTCACACAGACGCGTGCACTCGTCTGCTGTTCCTTCATTTGCCGCCCATCTGCCGGGCGATCTGCTCCGCCTCCTGATACAGCTGCTGGATCTGCTGCTCGCCTATCCCGCGCTGTCTGGCTAAATTGGCCACCATTTGCTGCGGGTTGCGATTGCCGACCAGCCCCGCAAACTGTCGGATCTGCGTAAACATCGGATTTCCGCCGCCCTGCATCATCTGCTGCGGCATCATCGTTTTGAGAGGATTGCTCATGCATTGACACCTCCGAAATCAGCTATCAGCTTATTTATCTTTGCCTCTACGCGCTGGATGTCCTCGTGTGTGGCAAACATGCTCATGTCGATCTGAGGAGCCTGTGGCTGTTCATGCGCCGATGCCCCCGGCTGGATCTCCTGCAAGGCAAATGCACGAAGCGTAGCGCTGCCCATACTGTCAACGGCCTTGACATAGATCACCGGGTCATTGTTATCCATCATCCACGCAGTCTGCCCAGGCTGCACAATGTGGTCACGTGCTCCGGCAGTTCCGTTGACATAGATCCAGCTGACATTCGTCATCGGCTGCGGCTGTTGTGGCTGCATGGGCCGCATCTGGGGCGGCGCATAGTTGGCATTAAAATAGCCGCCGGGCTGTTGATAGTTGTCATACATATAGGGCATTTGCATCACGCTCCTCTCCACATCTGCATTATCTAATTTTTACCGATATGCCGAGGGCGTTTGCGGGCATTTGTGGGCGTTTATGGGCATAAAAAAGAATGGGGCGGTTATCCCGCCCCATTGAGTGTGTCGATTATCGTGCGCATGCGTCTCGCTACAGTCGTGCGATCGTAGCCGACCTCTGCTCCGATGTCGATATAATCCATGCGGTCGATCAACCGCATGCGTGCTATGGTGGAGTTGGTCCGCCCAAGGCGGGCATCTGCTATCCTGCGCTCCATCTCCGCAGTTCCCACGCCGGGGAAAGGATCGCGGCCGGTCTTAGAAATTCTCCTTGTCCGTCGGATTATTGAACACGCCGAAAGCTGCCAGCGCGGCAAGGATCAGCTCGACCAGCTTTTCCCAAGTCTCATTCGTCAGGCCGATCATATCAAAAAGGCCCCAGTTGCCGAGGGCAAAGCCAACCAGCGCAAAAATAGCCACCCATGCGGCTTTGCTCTTCATTCTGTTCTGCGTCATAATCTCAACCTCCAATCATTTTGCCGATAATTACACCGGCCGCCGCAAGTACGACGGCCTTGATGACTTCCCAAGTGATCTTTCGCCACTTCTCCGCCGGTTCGCTTTCCAGTTTGCCGACGCGGGTGTCGATGCTCCGGATCTTTTCCTCTGTGCGCTTTTGCGATTCGAGAATGCTCTTGATAGCTGCGCTCAGCTGCCATATCTCCTTGACGATCGCGCCGTGCTCTTTGGATTCGGTCTCAAGCGAGGTGAGGCGGCGCTTGAACGATTCGTGCTCCTGCTTGGCTGCCGCTTGCTCGGCGAGCAGCTGTGCGTATTCGTGGTCCGTCACGCTCTCTCCACCTCCAACGGCGGCTCAAACGCCTCTTTTCGCACATAGCCTTTGAGGCCGTCGGCGGTCTTGATCGCGCAATATCCGTCCTGCTCGCCATATACGCGCACCTCATCGCCCACGTCCACCATGCCGATGCGCTCAGGCTCCTGCGGCAGGGTCTTGTATACGGGCCATTCGCCGGTGGCGGTCTGTCGGTCGAGCAAGGTCGGCACAGGCTCGGCGTTATCGTCCGGGATCCAGCGCACGGCGCACAAATAGCGCTTGCTCTTGTCCTTGGCTCGCTCCTCGCAGTATGCCTTGAGGTTGTGCTTGCGCGGGCCAGTTCCGCTGCCATGTCCCCAGCACTCGTTTTTGCCGGTGTACATCTCGACATGTCCGACCTGCTTGACATGGCTGCGATTGCCCCGGAAATATAGGCAATCTCCGGGTTTGAGCACATCCTCGTTGGGATAGATCCTGTCACCGCTGGCCGCATCGACCAGTGTGCCCAGCTCGCCGCTCATCAGCTTTTTGATCTGTGCATCGGTGTTGCTGCCGATGTAGATGCCGGCAGCCCTGCGGATGCACTCACGCACCGCGCTGGAGCAATCGCTATAGCCGTTGTCACCTTCCTGCGGGTAACCGAAGAAATACTGCCGCTTGCTGCCGTTGGTGTAGCTGTTCCGTTTCTCGCGGCTTTTCATCAGCCGCACGGATTCCAGCCGTTTTTGGTCATTGGTCATTGTCTCCGCCTCCTTCTATTAGGTGGATGCAATAGGTACCATGCAAGCGCACCGCTGGCGAGCGCGAGAGCCGCCGGCAGCCGCAAAGCATCAAGTCCGTTGAGAGTCCACAATAGCGCCATTTCTGCCGCATTCATGTGATCATCTCCTTAGTAGAGCACCGCCAGTCTCGGCGGGTTTGTCTCGCCTATGCCCTCAAACGCCGCATAGTCTTCGCTCTGCGGGCTGTAGACATATAGTGCGTTGTATGTGCCGTCTGCAATGGCTTGCATGGCTTCGACCGGCACGGAGATCTGCGTTTTGCTGTTCTGTGCCGCCGCGCCCACCTTGCCGTACTCTTTGCTCGCTTCGACCGCGCTGCCGGGGCCTGCTACCTTCGCTGCGCCGATATAGATATCGGCATATGCGCTCTTGCCGATGCCAGCCTTGCGGTAGAGTTTGAGCGCTGCCTGTTTGATCGTTCTTCCGCTGATGGGCGAGAAATCAAACCACATATAGCCCCTAAAGCTCGTACCGCCGGACACGCCCTGCGCGATCATGGTCGTACCGCTGCCGTACCAGCCGCCCGCATAGGTGCGGGTGTTGGTCAGGGTAAGCTCGACAGTGTTGGTCGTTGCGGGCGCAAACGGCGAGGTAGCGGACGCGGTCGAGGTCGTCCCGCGATATTCGCTGTCGCTCGTCGCATAGGAGGCGTTTGTGGACCCGGGCGGTATCGATGTGGTCGCGCTTGCACGCGATCCATAACGCACAGCTACGCCGTAGCGCAGACCTGCGCCTTTGCAGCCCTCCATGTAGATGTGGGCTAGCCTCTCGCCAAACACGCCGCCGTAGCCGTTGAAAAATCCGCAGTTATAAAACTCTGCCTGACTGCGCTCGACAAAAAATGCGTGCGCGGTGCTGAGGGTTGCGGTACTGGTGACAAAATTGCAGTTGCGCGCAATGACACACATACAATTCCGCGCCGTAACGCAGTTATCACCGCTCGTATAACCTACGTTGAGATCTTCCAGTGTGAGCAGATTGCGCACTGCCAGTAGCTCAAGGTGCGCGTTTATCGCAGGCGTAGACGCGCCCGCCGCCTTGCAGATAGTGATCGGTGCGCCGTCTGTATACGACAGCTCTGCGCTCGCCTCAGGCTGTGCAGATCGCACGTAGATCGTCACAGGGTACGCCATGTATCTGCCGTTGAGCCTGTAAAAAGCATCGGACAGGGTGGTAAAACTGCTAATGCCGTCCGCGCTGTCAGTTTGCACTGTAAGCTCCGCAGGGCCGTAGTACATGGGGCGCACACTGGGGCTGTTGATATACTCCGCACTCAGTCCGTCCTCATCGAGGGTCATGTCTCCGCGATCGCCGGTAACGTTGACCGAGAATATCGGCGTTTCCATGCGGATCTCGTCCTTGGTGAGTACGAGCTGCGAGCCATCCCGCACCGCACGTACCGAGATCACTCCGTTGAGCGCTTCGATGGTTTCGGTGCGCAAAAGTACGTTGTTAATTGCCTCGATGGTGGCTTCGGCCGCGAAAAGGCTGGTCACGTTGATTTTGTCAGCTGTCACAGAGTCAGCCACCAGCACGGAGCCGGAGATCGCGTTCTGGTACTCCTCCTGTGTCAGCTGCTCTGTGGTCAGGCCGCTGTCGGTGGCGTTGATGGCCTGAAACAGGCCGTTTTCGCCCTTGAGCAGCAGCCGGTCGACCGCGAGTGTTCCCGCGTTGATGACATCCGCGTTGAGGCTGACGATCTTTGCCGATGTGATCGAGCCGTCTGCAATCAGCGCGGTGGTGATTGCACCCAGCGCTATTTTTGCGGTTTCGATCGTCGCATCTTTGATGCTCGCGCCGCTGATCTCTGCATGCTCGATTGCCGCGTTGGTGATCTTGGCAAGGTCGGCATACAGCTCGTCTGTGGTCATTTCGCCCGCGACTACCTTGTGGATATCAGCACGGATAGCGATAACACTGTCGGATGTGAGGTGTGTGATCGCAGCCTGATCCATTTTCGCGTAGCTGACAGCGCCGTCGCGCAGTTTGCCGCCACTGATGGTCGCGTTGGCGAGCTTGATGCCGTTGATAGATCCGCCGGCGATATCATAGCCATATACTGCGCCGCCAGTCTCCTCGATGGTATCGCTCAGCTTGGTCTCGGTGTAGCGCTTGCGGATCGCGTCGAAGGTGTAGCCTGTCATGCGCACCTTGATGTCGATGCCCGCGCCTCGATCGATAACTGGCACGGAATCATAGAGGTGCAGCGCGTAGGCATTGGCGAGGTGCGCGTATTGCTCGGCCAGTTCGAGACGCACGAAGGTCGCATCGAGCCGCTGGTCAGGCGCATCAGCGCCCGCCTCAAAATCCTCTTGCGCCTTTTGTTTGAGCAGCTTGAGCGCTTCGCTGCGCGTGAGGTCATCGCCCTCCGTGACATCGTACTCGACCACAGCTGCGCGTATGGTGGCATACTCATCAATGTGTGAGCTGTCCACAGCCTCACCATAAAGCGGCTCGCCGTCCTTGTCGCGGCCCACAGGGATGATGCGGGTGATAACATTGCTCGCGTCTGTTTCCAGCTGCGCGGTTTGGAGATTCTTGCCGTATCGGATCTCGATGCCCCTGTCGCGCTCTTCGTCCGGTACAAGATAGATGTCGAAATTGTCGCGCACGACCTTCGCACCGGTCTGCGATACGATTCCGATGTCAGGCTCCAGCAGGCACTCCAGTAGGTTTTTGCCGCTGTAGTCTGCAGACACCTTGCCGCTCACGCCGCAAATGATGTTGATGCCGGTTTCGTGATCAGCGAGCTGTTTGAGCGCGTTGATGACCTGCGCGACAGGCTTGTTCTTGAAGTCGAGCTTCCCAGCAACAGATGCGCTGGCGAGGTCGTAAGAGATATGCCGTGCGCGGGCCTCAATAAATCTGCCGTGCGAATCGCGGATAACCGAGTAGATCCTGAAAAACTGGTCGCGTGCCTGCTTGGGCTGGATGATGGTGCCCGGCGTATCGCCCTGCACTTCCTCGGTTTCGGTGCCGACATACGTGAGATACTGCGAATACATGTAGCCCTTAGCACCGCCATCGCAGACGATCACGCCCCACCAGCCCGCCGTATCGCTCTCACCGTACTTGACTACGCGGGTACCGGCAGGATATGCGTTGAGTATCCTGCCGTTAGGCTTTTCGCGCAGATGCAGGCGGCCCTCGCTCGTATTGACCTGCCATACCTCGCGGGTGATGGTGGCGCGAGCTACACTTGCGGCGTTGTCGATGGTCAGCTGCGGCGTTTCGCGTACCGGTGCCTCGGCCTTGATGATCCTGTCGACCTCCAGCAAAAACGCGCGGCCATCGTCGGTTATGGGCTGGCGCAGGGTCAGCTCATACAGCCCGCCCGCTTGTTCCTCGATCTTGCAGATCGTAGGCTCAAGAGTGCCAAGGCCAAGGGTGGAAAAATCCTGCGCTGCCTTGTCGTAGATCGTTATCATGCGTATCTCACCCGCCTCAGGATATCGACCGCCGTAACGTTACCGCTCCACGATACGATATTCACGCCGGGAGAGAGGGTCGGAAACTCCGACAGGGTCACGCGGCTGTTTGCCAGCGCTGTTCCGTCAATGCTCAGGCAATCACGCAGTTCGCTGTCGATGATAATCGATCCGCCGGTCACATCAATCACACAGCCGTTGATTGTGAGGGTATAATCGCCGGTGGCAGCCACCTCAACGCGCGGCAAGCTGTCGATCGTACCGGGGTTATCCACAAAACCAGCTTCAAGCATGCGCACCGGCTCGCTTTCCGGGTACTCGTATCGGTGCGGCTGGCAAGAGAAGTTGATCGCAAGGCGTTTGCGGTCGAAGCTCAAAAAGCGGTTTTCTGCGCTGTAAGGGTCGACAACATGCGCCTTGTATGCCCTGTCAGGCTCGTCGGAAAAGCACAGGAAATCTTCGCCGCTTTGGGTGAGCCATGCGTTGATCTCATCGAGGTTGTAGCCGTCCATCGTCTCGCAATCCACAGAGATATCCACAGACATATAGCTGCCGTCCGGAATCCACAGATAGCCATCTCGGCCCGGCACTTCCTCGCGCAGGCCGTTGGCTACAGGCGAGTATCTGCGCGGCATACTCAGCAAACGCAGCCCCATATCGGTGCTTTTTGTGCCTGCGTACTCAAACCACGCGTCCGTCAATCTGTTCATCGTTTGCCGTACCCCCTTGCCTCTGTCACACTACGCGCTGCAAGCGCGGTG
>JAEIGA010001796.1_pt1 | contig 34014 bp, 25 predicted proteins | sample 9270691 | NCBI WGS metagenome assembly JAEIGA01 (sample SAMN17057246, study PRJNA624740) | gut metagenome | biome: biome; isolation source: fecal sample | host: Bos grunniens | place: China: Xizang | collected 2019 | reverse complement strand
GTTCCCGTTAACAACCATGTATACTCATTATTTGCCTTTTGAAGGTAGTTTTTAATCGTTTTAAAGCGTGTTGACGTGTTGTTTGATAATTTATGTGCTTCGTCAATAATAACAACATCAAAATCACTTTTTAATAAGTCACTATCATTTGTTTTGGATCTTGAAAATGTATGAAATTCGTCTATGATGTCGAAATTTAAAATAGTAAATTGTTTTCCTTCATTCCATTTATTTCCGCCGTCTTTTGCTATTTTTCTTAATTCTTCTACCTTGTACTTATTTTTATCTTCTACTTTTAGAAAATCCATAAGTTCTTGTTTATTCATTTCGTTAAACCCTTTAATGATATTAATTTTATCCTCATCAACAAAACGCGTTAATTCATTTTTCCAATTAGTTTTAATTGAAGCAGGACAAACAACAAGAACCTTTTTATTTCCGTACATTAAAGACGCAACAATTGAAGTTAAACTTTTACCAAGTCCCATATCCAATGATAGAATACATTTTTTTCTTGATAACAAAAATTTAGTTGCTTCTTTTTGATGTTCCATTACACTGAAATCAGGATTGATCAATTTTAGTTTCTTATCAAACCACGAAAAATCGAGTTGAAGATTTCTGTAATCTTCAACCAAAAAATTAGTTAAAATACCATTTTTTGGTAAAATAAGAAATATTGGTTCTCCACTTTTTCTATATTGTATTAAGCAATGATAATATCTATTTGTTTCACCTATTAATTTTAATATTTTAATCCTTTTTGGATAAAATTCTATATTTAAATCTTTTTTTAATTTTTCAGAATACCATTCTGTTAATCTGACATTTTTGTTAACACAAAGAATTTCTTTGTTATGGTTCTTTATTATATATTCAATTTCAAAATCATTTAATTGAGTTTTTTTGAGTAATGAAATTATATAATAATTTTTACCATTGTATTTAGATAATATATCAAATGCTAAATTTAAATCATTAATACTTGCCATTTTTATATATTTACTAATAGTAAATATATAAAAATATTTTAAAAAAACAATAAAAAATGGGACTTTTTAGTCCCATTCGTATTATTTTGAAAATTTTTCTGAAGAAATATCAGTAAATTGTTGTTGTAGTTCGTTTTGTGCTATATTAATAAAATCAGTTGTATTAATTGAAACATCACTTCCTTTTCTAATTTTAGAAGAAATTGCGTCGTTTATCCAATAATATTGAACGCCATCAGAAGTTGCTACAATTGATAGAATTTTATCCATTAAGAATGTTCTTCCTTTAAAAATTTTGTCAATTTCTCGTTTTTCGTTAGCATATTGTTGTAGTGCTTCTTCATTATCTTGAAGTGCTTTTCTTACTTCTGCTTCAACGTGACTAAATTCATTGTAAGATGTTGGTGCAATCATTGATTTTACAATTTCTTCTGGTAATACATCAACAATATTTCCATTGTCATTCAACAAATACCAAGTTGTTGTACATTTTGAACCAATCATATTAAAATCTCTTTGAAGATTACCTGCTTGCGAAATTCTTTCTCCGCCTGTTGTTGTAGTTCTTTGGTTACGATTATCTCCAAGCATGCCGTCGCTTTCTATACCAACACCATGTCGCATTCTTAGGTTATGTAATTTATCTGAATATTCAGCATATTTTTTACTATAGTTGTCAGGTGAAGTCCAATGAACTAAATATTTATGCACAGCAACTGCATATTGTATTGGATTTTTACCTTTTGCTGTTTCTTGATTGTAATCATTTAAACTTTGATACCATTCTTTATCATTCAAAGAATTATGTTTTTCTAATGCAGCAGAAACATCATTTTGTCTCCAATTTTTCTTGGTTTTATATAATTCAATTGGTGTAACATAAGAGAACGACGCAAACTGACCGCTATTGAATTTATCTTGTCTATCTAAGACATCTAAAATTTCGTCTCTTGATACTTGTACACGTGTTTTTTTTGCTTCATTGATAAGCGCATGTTTTTCTTTACGGGTAGAATCCATTCTATCCATAAGACTATGCATTTCTTTGAGAAGTTTTTGATTTTCTTTTTCCATTATTTACTAGATTTTTTTTATTAAAAATATAATTTATTTTTTTATTTAAATTTAAAAATGATCAATTTTTATATAATATATTATTAAATATATATTAATATATAATATTAGTTACTATAGTACTCTTAGACTGCAGCAGTATCTATTTGTTGATAAATTTAGGAAGTATTTCTATTGGATTTTTTAAATCGCTAATTTTGACAATTTGGAATCTCATTTCAATTAAACGAGGTATTAAAATTTCTAATGTTTTAATTGTATTAGATTTATCTGTTTTCAATTGTCTACCATTTAAGTCGTGCATTAAAATAATACAATCATCGGTTATTTCCGATAAAATATTGTGAGCAATATCAATAAAATTTATGCCTGTCCAATCCTTTGAATCAATATTCCATGCTATAGTTTTTAAATTATTTTCTTTGTATATATTTTGAATATTTTCATTAGTCCATCCATATGGTGGTCGAGCATATACTGGTTTGTAATTAAAGTTTTTCAATAGATAATTCGAAACAGATGTTATTTCTTCTTTAACTTTTTGAATATCAGAAATATCTGTTAATTTATAATGATTCCATGTGTGGTTACCAATTTCATGTCCTTCATTTATCATTCTTTCAATTATATCATGATTTTTTTCTAACATAATACCCTGCACGAAAAATGTAGCACTAATGTTATATGTTTTTAAAATATCTAATATTAGTGGAGTAAAATGTGTATGTGGACCATCATCAAAAGTAAAAGCAATTTTTTTCATAGTTAATATAAATACCATTCTCGTGTTTTGTTTTGTTCTAATAAATTATACCATTTTATCTTATGGAAACGATATAATGAAGAATTTTTAAAACTAAGTTCAGATGTTTTAATAAATTGGATATTTTTCTTCAAAGAAGCGGGTATAATTTTATTTAAAATTAACATAGATAAAGTTTCTTCACTATTTTTAAATAAATCAGAATTAATATGTAACAACAATACCATATCATTCTTTAATATTTTCATTTTTTCTTCAATACGCGATATAGATTCTTCAATATTTAAACGTGGAGAAATAGCATCACCAGAATCACAATTCCAATGAATTATTTTTAAATCAGGGAACAATTTTCGTATAATTTCATAAGTTCTTTTATCTAATGCACCAAATGGTGGTCTAAAATATGTAGGTGTATAATTGAATAATATTTTTAAAATCTTATTATTGTTTTTAATTGTAATGTAAATTTCATCCTCAGTTAGTTTTGTTAAATCATAATGGTCCCATGTATGGTTACCAATTTCATGACCTTCGTCTATAATTCTTTTAACAAGTTCATAATTTTTTTCTATTGTTTTACCAATTATAAAAAAAGTTGCTTTTATATTATGTTTTTTTAAAATATTTAGAATTTTAGTTGTATAATTATAAGTTAATACACCATCAAACGTAAGACAAATATTATATTTAAAAGAATCAGGAATTATTATTTCCTTTTCGATATTTTTAGAAGTGTTTTTTTGGGTTTTCTTTTTCATTTTAATTACAATTTACTATTTATAAATAACCAATAATAAAGAAAAATGTTAAGTAATAAAGAAAATATTAAACGTAAAAATCCGATAAACAGAAACAATTTATTCGGTTCAACTGAATGTGTTGATTTTTGGGTTGACATGGGAATGGAATATGTAAATACTGTTCTTAATCAAACCATAGTATTATATCAAATCGATCATGAAACTACTAAAATCGATGATATTTATAAAGAATCAAATTTTAATGAATTATCATTTAAAACACCAATAGAGTTAAATGTGATATACAACTTAGAAGGTGCTGAATTAAAAACATATGATAGTAAATCAATAAAAGGATATTATATTAAAGTTGGTAAACTAAAATTTCAAATTTATTCAAAAGAACTTGAAGATAACGAGTGTGATATAAATCGTGGTGATTACATAGGTCTTCAAGTAACACCTGAACATATGGAATATTTTATTGTAACCAATGATGGTAGAGTTAATTATGATAACAAACACACAATGATGGGTATTACTCCTTATTACAGGAATGTTGAATGTACTGTCGTATCAGATATAACAGAAACAAAAAATCTTTAAAAAATAGGAGTATTCTTTCTCCTATTTTTTTATACCAATGTTTCATTAATAAATTAAAAAAGTATTTATTATAAATAACAAAATGTAAATGAGACAATATAGAAATAACATACAATTAAAAGCAGAAAGTGTCGGTAACGAACGTAGATTAGAAATGTTATCTGACATCTTAAACGGTGGTACATTTTTACCGAAAACTGTTGAATATAAAGATATTGACGAAGCATTTAAAAAATGGGTTGAAGAAAAACTATATATAACAGCAGAAGAGAAAGAAGTACCAACTATGGTATTGTATTCCAATCAACGTTTTTCCGAATATACACAATCATGGGAGTTTACTGATGATAATAAAAATCTTATTTTAAATTTCAAAACTATTTCAAGAGAAAACAATCCTCAATACGGTTCAATACACAATAGGTTATGGAATATTCCTGGAAATTCTTTCTTTTTAATGAAACGACAGGTTGTACTTGATGATAATGGTACTGAATCTTTTTTAGATTTAAAAATGAAACAACCAATGGCGGTTGATTTAGAATATAAAGTTTCAATTTTTGTAACAAAATATCAACTAATTAATGATTTTAATTTATTGGTTAATAAGTTATTCGCATCAAAACAAGCATATCTATGGCCAAATAACCATCCAATGCCAATGACATTAGAATCAATTAACGATGAATCTTCATATCAAATAGACGACAGACAATTTTACGGACAAACATATAATATAAAATTAATGGGATATGTTATTACAGAAGAAGATTATAAAGTAGAAGAAATCCCATTAAAAAGAAAAGTAATACATTCAAATATGCCTGATAATAAAAAATCAGAAGTTGAAATAGACGAAGAAACAAATGAATTAACTATTACATTTCCTTCTGGATGTAATAAAGCAAAATTTACAATAGACTGTGATTTTGAAACAACTCATCAAGAAAGTGTAAATATTAAAAAAGAAATTTTAAAATTTACAAACGAAGAGAAATTAATGGCAACAATATTAGTTAATGATGTTGAAATAATAGGCGGTAATTACATATTTAAAGAAAACGACGAAATAAAGATAAAAATAAAAAAAATTAACCAAAAAGAAACATCAGTGTTAAAATTTTTATAATTTGAATATTTAGTTGACTATAAACATGTTTTTTCAAAAAAAAGAAAGTATTTATAATTAAAATAATATAGAATAATATAAACAAAATTAAAATAATATGGGAAAAATTAGAGGAACACATTCTAGTCCTGGAATTTATACAAAGATTACCGATATTGCTTATGCAGCAAAAACACTTGGTATAACTACAGCCGGATTAGTTGGCGAGACATTACAAGGTCCTGCTTTTGAACCAATCATGGTAAAAGATTTTACAGAATACCAAAATATCTTTGGTGGTACATCAGCAGAGAGATTTAAGGGTAGTCTTTACCCAAAATATGAATTACCTTACATTGCAAAATCGTACTTGTCTAAATCAGATCAATTATACGTTTGTCGTGTATTAGGTCTTAGTGGTTACAATGCGGGTCCTGCATATGCAATTACTGCAAGAAAAGGTGATAATGGAAAACAACATGTAATTGCTATTTTGCGTTCAAGAGCAACTTATGCTGAAAATGGTGGTGAAACATGTGGTACAAGTGTAGTATATGATACTCTACAATTTGCTTGTAAAGAAGTACATATCCAACCACATAATAAAGTAGAATTAAATAGTTCTTGCGAAGGTTTTGGTGGTGGAACTGAAGTATCAGAAATTATCAACATAAATGCTTCTGATTATGGAAGTTTTACTATTGTTACAAATAACACTAACGAATATACAGTTTCATTAAACCCAGGTGATAAAAATTACATTTACAAAATTTTAGGTGGTAGTCCAACAGACGGTACAACTGATGTATTTGTAGAAGAACTTTACGACTTACACTTAGAACAACTTATATTAAATGGTGAAGTTGACCAAATTTGTTCTGAAGTTGTTGTATTCAAAGAAGAAATAATTAATCCAATATGTGATCCTGTAACTGATGTTTTAAGAATCCCACATGACGAATTAAAAACAAGACATATTGGTAAAACTTATTTAGCAGATTCAACAGATTTTAAAGCATTTACATCAACATCAAATGATACATTAATTTCAACAGAAATAGGTAAAGTTTATAAAGTAGCAAAAATCGTTGATAGTGGTAATGGAAGTACAAAAATAGGTTATGTACCAACAACATATACTTTAACTAACGAAACACCTGTTGAAGGTGATAATACAAAAATCAACGTACCTGCAGTAAAAGTTTTAGCAGACGATGTTTTCTATCGTTTAACTGTTAGCGAAACAGAAACAACCGTTGATCCATTATTATCATTCTCTGATTATCGTGAACAATTTAGAAGTGCAACAACACCATGGTTTGTTTCTCAATCTACTGTTTCAGTTGCTGAAGTACAACAAGGTAGTGAAAAACAAACAAGTGTTATGTTAAATGTTAACAAACTATTTAGATTACATACTATTACAGATGGTAACGCTGCTAATGCACAATTTAAGATTTCAATTAGTAATATATTACCTGAAGAAGGTACATTCGACTTATTAATACGTGATTTCTACGATAGCGATGCTGCACCATTAATACTTGAATCTTATAAAAATGTTACACTTAAACGTGGTGATGACAAGTTCTTAGGATTAAAAATTGGTACTATTGATGGTGAATATGAAATTAAGTCTAAATATGTAATGGTTGAATTCAATGATGACATTGAACTCGAAGGAATGGTACCATGTGGTTTCTTAGGATATCCTGTTCGTGATTATAATAAAGATTTAGTAGCACCAACATTTGTATATAATACCTCTTACGACCAAAATATTCGTGATAAAAAACAATACTTCGGTTTATCTGATATTACAGGTGTTGATTTAGATATGCTTAACTATAAAGGTAAATCAGCATACATATATGAATATGGTGAAGGTTTCACTAAATCATTCCACCTTGATTCATACATGAACCCATTAGGTTTAGAAGCAGTATTTGGTACAGGTTTTACATTAACTTATAAAATCGACAATAAAATTGCTGAAGGTATTGAATGGGAAACAGTTAGTCCAAATGAAGTAACAGAAGAATCTAAATCACCAATAATTGGTACTGAAAGTGAAATGGAAGGTACCATTTATGAAAATGTAAAATTACGTAAATTTACATGTTATCCATATGGTGGTTTTGATGGTTGGGATATTTATAGAACACAAAGAACCACAAGTGATGAATTTAAAGCAAATAAATATAAAGGTAAAATCTCAAATGGTTTTGGTAGCACATTCTCTACTATTTCAGACAATACAATGTTAAACCTTGAAGGTAGAGCAATCACTTCTGACTATTATGCATTCTTAGCAGGTGCTAAACAATTCGAAGACCCTGAGAGACATGTAATTAACTTATTTGCTACACCAGGTATTGATTATGTTAATGATAAACAATTATCAACAGAAATTCTTGAAATGTTAGAAGAAAAACGTATGGATACGCTTTACATTATGACAACTCCTGACAAACCAAAAGGTGCAAGTGATTCAGTTGATGAAATGTTTACCTCAGAAGACGTAGCAGCAAACCTTGAAGATTCAGATATTGATACATATTATGCAGCAACATATTATCCTTGGGTAAAATATTTTGACAAAGAAAACAATGTATACATCAACTTATCTCCAACAAAAGACGCGTTGAGAAATATGGCAGACGTAGACAATAAAAAATATCCATGGTATGCACCTGCGGGTATTGAAAGAGGTAATGTTGAATGTCGTAAAATGCACTTCTTTGCTAAATTAGAAGACGAAGATACTGTTTACGATGGACGTATTAATCCATTAAAAACATTCTCAAGAGATGGTGTTAAAATTTGGGGTAATAAAACAATGTATACAGGCGACACTCCAATGAATAGAATTAACGTTGTTAGATTAATGCTTTACATGCGTAAATTAATTATCGAATCAACACGTGGATTAATCTTTGAACCAAATGATGTTACATTGAAATCAGAATTTGAATCAATTGTAAATCCAATTCTTTCTCAAATCAAGAAAGATAGAGGTATTACAGATTTCAGATTAGACGTTAGTCAAACACCTGAACAAATGGATGCTCATGAGTTAAGTGCTACACTTTATGTGAAACCAACTCCAACTCTTGAATATATCGAAATCAACTTCGTTGTAACACCACAAGGTGTAAGTTTTGATAGCATTTAATTAGATTAATAAATATAATTCGAATAGAGGGAAAAATTTCCCTCTATTTTTTTTGTTATATGATAGACATAAAAAAACGCTGAGAAATTCTCAGCGTTTATAGTTTTATATAATGTTATTGATTAATAAGCAAGAATAGCATAGTCAATAACTAAGTTTGCTGTGATATCAGCAAGTGCGTCATCACCATAACCAAGTGAACCGAAGTTACATGTACTAATCCAAGCATTTTTTAGTACCCATTTTTGTACACATACACCTGTTGGGTCTAACATTTCAAGTTCAAGGTCTCTCTTATAACCCGCTGCATAACCTTGACGTCCTGTTACTGATTCAGAACAAAGACGAATCCACTCCATAAGTGCTTGTGAAGCAGAAGGAGCAATTGGATCACGGAATGTAACAGAAATATTATCCCATGTATAACGACCAACAACATAAGTTGAGGTATTAAGGAATTGAATTTCAGTTGATGTTTGGTTGATTGATGGACGGTTAGCAGATTGTAACATCCATTCAGAAATACCTAAATCACTTGGGAATCTCAAAACCCATCTATTTTTTCTTAGCGGCTCAAATTGGAGCGGCATTTTTAAAAGTAAATCACTCATATATTTTAAAACGTTTTAATTCTTTTTTATTTTAATATAAATACAATAAACCTATAGTTTTGTAAATCATTAAATTTTATTTATTTACTTGTTGTTGTTCTTTTGCTTCTGAATCAACTGCTTTATCACACATTTGGAAAATTTTCTTTAATGCTTGATATTGAGCATCTTCAGGTGTTTTACATAATTTAGTCATACCTTTTAATGTTATTTCACGAATTTGGTCAATAGCACCCATTTCGTCAAGTTGTGCCATACCCTCTTCTTCTGTACCAACACGTTCTATTTCTGAACCCATTTCAACACCCTCTTCGTCCTGTGGTATTTCTTCAGAACCCATCTCAGGTTCCATCATATCATCTTCAAAATTATCATATTCTTCGTTATATAATACACCTTCTTTTAAAGATTTTACATTTTTCAATATTAATTGAATATCATTAAGTTCATTCATATAATTCTTTTCCATACTATCGAATATATTCTTTTTATATAAATATCATAATAGTGTTATTTTTATTTACATTTTGAACTTTTTTTTTATTTTTTTATTAAAATAAAATGATAAAATGGGTTTTGTTTATTTATTAGGTGATTTTGGTAAAGATAAAATGTATAAAATAGGTGTTACCAAGGGTAAAATTGAAAAAAGAATAAAACAAATACAAACAGGTAATAGTGGTGAAATATATGTAGTTGATTTTTTTGAAACAGAAAATCCATTTTTTTTAGAAAAACGTTTACATTTAATATATCATAAAGAACGTATATTCAGGGAATGGTTTGAATTAAATGCAGAAGATATAAAAACATTCAAAAAACATTGTGAAGATATTGAAAAATTAATAAAAGTAATGAAAGAAAATCATTTTTGTCCAAAAAGTATAAAATAAATGACACAACCAATAAAAGACAATAAAAATATAACCAAAAAAGGTTATAAAACAAAAAAACAACCAAAAAAGGTTATAGATGAACGAATACCACCAAAAAAGAATGTTCCTATTAAAGGTGCTTGGAAGAAAAATAGAAAACACGAAGACTATGGCACTTCTAAATTGGAAGAGAAGTTTGCAAAAGAATTTTTAGACAAACTTGGTGTTAGTTATATTTATCAATACAAAGCAGAAAGCATTGGCCGATATTATGACTTTTGTATTCCTTCAGCAAATTTAATTATTGAAGTAGATGGTGATTATTGGCATTCGAAAGATTTAGTTTATGAAGAAATGACACCAACTCAGAAAAGAAATAAACGGGTGGATAAAGAAAAAAACCATTGGGCATTAGTTAATAGTTTTAAGTTGTTACGATTTTGGGAGAGTGATATCAATAAAAAACCAAAAGAAGTAATGAAAAAATTGCAAGAAGAACTATATATTAATATTGAAAAAACAAAAATAATTGAAAATAAGAAAAAACGACATATAAAAAACGTAAATAATGATAACTAATTTAATTATACCTGTTATTAATACTGAAAATATTGACTTTAAAGCAGATAGAGAATATTCAACAGAAGAATTAATACAAATGGACGAACAATTTTTTGTTGATAGAAATTTTTCTGTTGATGAATATTTAAGAAATAACAATAATAACAAGGTTAATGATAGCATAATTAATTACCCAAGTGAATGTTTATTTCTAACTTCAAAAAAAGGAGAAGTAGATGAAGAATATTTTATTAATTTAGTTAATAATGGGAAAATGTCTCTTCTATTAATAAACATTAATCCGAACGGGTTAGAAAACAACGCAGAAGAAGAATTAAGATTTTGGGTAGACGATAGTATGCGTATTATTAATGACAACTTGTTAGACGATAGAACAAGAATTAAAGTTTTACCAACAAAAACATTTGGTGTCGAAATAAACAATGAAACTTATACATTAAAAAATTGTAAATTAATAGAAAACCGTTCTGATAAAAGTTTTCCATTTTATTTTATTATTATGATTGAAAAAATAACAAAAGAAAATATATAATTCAAAAGATATGGCAATTTCACAAGAAGAAAGAGAAGAACAAAGACTAAAACGTCTTGCAACACTACGTGCATCATACGAAATGTATGAAAGAACAAAAGAAGACACTAAAAAACGTCACAAAACAGCAAAGGATAAACACGGTAATAAGATGTATAATCCTTCTGAAACAAAGAAAAATCTTGAACTATTAGAAACTATGCAACAAGATGTATATGATGAATACGTTCAATTAGGCGGAAATCCGGAAGAATTAAAATTAACCAACAAAAAAAGCACTGTTGATAGACGTGCACTTGAAGAAATTATGAAACGAGAATCCATGAAAGACGAAATAACTGAAATGGTTCGTAACATGAATAAACAAGAAACCACTGATATCAACGAGGAGGAAACACAGTATGGTTACTATGAAGATGACGACGAATTAACAAAATTTGCTAAAAAATCTATTAATGAACACGAAAAGGAAACCAAAAAAACTAATATTAACACAGAATTATACAATAAAGAAGGTAGTACTAATGTAAAAAAACAAATGTATGATTTTGTTAATTTACCATCTCATGGAAAATGTTATAAAAATGGATTAGATAAAGTGAAAGTAGCTTATCTTACAGCATATGATGAAAATATGATATTATCACCAAATCTTTATAGAGATGGTACTTTTTTAGAATACCTATTAAAAGCAAAAGTACTTGACGAAATTAATGTTGATGATATGCTACCTGGTGATAGAGACGCTATCATTTTATGGTTAAGAGCAAATGGTTATGGTAATGGATATCCATTGGTTGTTACTGATCCTGATACAGGTAAAGAATTCGAAGTAGAATATGATTTATCTAATATTAAATATAAAGAATTTAATTTAGATTCAGATAATAATGGATATTTTGAGTTCGTTTTACCAGTTTCAAAAGATATCATTAAATTTAAATTTTTAACCATTGGCGACCACAAGTTTTTGAATAATCAAAAAAACAAAGAAACAAAACGAAATACAATTGTTACATTACGATATTTTATTAACCAAATAGATAGTTTATTAGAAGAAAATGAAAATATCGAAACAGATATTAAAAATAAAATAACAAAACTTACAGATACGTTACACGAATCTATTATTCAGAAATATAACGAAGACGAAGATAAAACATATACACACGAATTAACTAATCGTCTTGTACTTCACACAGTATCAATTAATGGTATTAAAGATAGAAGATATATCAATGATTATATTTCTAATATGAATTTAAAAGACGCAGCAGAATATCGTAAATATGTTTCAGAAAATGAACCAGGTGTGGATTATAATATCACAGTAGAAAAACCTGCGAGTCTTGGAGGTGGCTCATTAAATAGCTTTCTGCAATTTAATCAGTTTGTTTTCATCAATGTCTAATGACGAAGAATCATATAAAGGTTTATGGGACGAATTATATGCTTGTAATAATTATTTAAAAATACCATTTGATACTTTAATGGACATGCCTGTTCACGTTAGAAAATATTGGATACAAAAATATAATGCAGACAATACAGAAACTAATAATTATGACGGCACAAAAACTAATGTTATTAATGGTGAAAATATTAATACATACGCTTCATTAGAACAAATGAAAGTGAAAAATATAACTAATAGGGGATAACTCCCCTATTTTTGTTTATAAAATTATATTTTATAAGTATTTATAGTTAATAGTAAAATTAAAACAATGGCAGCAGCAACAATAGATGATTTAATTCTTAAAATAGGTAATTTAATTGACACATTAGATAAAAAAAATAATAGTAATAATAATAATCCTTTCCCATCATCACATGGTGGGAACAATGGTAGTTACGAAAGCATTGCAAATGAAGTAAAAAAAACCTTAGAAGTTTTAGGAAGTATTAGTGATGCTCAAAAAGAATTTAAAAATACATTAAGAGAATTAAATAATTCAACTAGTAATGCTTCAATTAATTTTAACCAACTTCAACAAGATATCAAAGATTACAATAAAACAGTAACTTCAGAATCAAAGATTAATGGAACAAAAAAATACTTTAAAGAATATGCAAAAGCATTACAAGAAGCAACAAATTTAGAACGAGAATATACAGCAAAACGTTTTAATTTATTAAAAGACGAAGAAGAATATAATAATTTAAAACGAGAACAAAGTATTTTAGAGTTAGATTTTAAAAAAGAGACTTTTAATAGCGAGAAAACTTTACTTGAAGCTGAAATTGAAGCAAAAAAACGTCACTTGGAAGACAATGAAAAATTACAAAATACCATTAATACTTTAAATGCCTCACTTGCTGATTTTAACGAAGAAATTAAAAAAATAAATACAAATTATGAAGCATGGGAAAAAACTTTTACGAATGCAAATAAGGGGGAAATAGAAAAAAACACCAGAACAGAGAGTGCTCTTAAAAGTGTTGAAAAGAAACAATCTTTAGATAGAAAAAAAACCGACATACGAGACAGATTTGCTAAGACTGTTGAAAATAGATGGTTAAATAAGAATATAGACAAAAAAAATGGTGGTTTAACCAAAAAAGCAATATGGACAGGTGGCGGTGGTAACAAAATGATTGGAGCATATGCTAAAAAATTAGCTAGTGTACATCCTGCTGTTAAAGCAGCTGTTATCGCTTCGGATATTGCCACCGGAGGTGCAAAAGCAATGGAAAAAGGTGTCAAAATGGTACAATCAGGTAAAATGGATGTATCAGGTGGATTAGATGCAATATCACAAAAACTCGATAAGACATTTGGTCCAATGGGCAAGATACTATCTTCATTCATACAAGTTGGAAAAGTGATGTATGAAGAATTTGTTAAAATTGACAAAGCAGCTTCTAGTTATGCGAGAAGTGTAGGTGGTGGTAGAGCAGAAATGTATCGAATGAGAAACGAAGCAACACAAGTTGCTAAACGTTTAAATGAATGGGGAAGAACTGCCTACAATGCTGAAGAAATTTTAAATAGAATGGTCGAAGCTTCAAAGGAAATCGGTGTTAATTTAAAATACACATCAGATAGAGATAAAGAAGCATTGATTAATCTTAAAAACTTTGGATATGACGATAAAACACTTGCACAATTCCATACATTTGGTATTTCTTTTGAAAACGCTTCAAAACAAATAAATGAGTTATATGGTAAAGCAGGTAAAACAGGAACAAACTTTGCTGCTGCTTCCAAGGCATTTATGACTAATTTTAAAATGTCACAAAACTTTACGTTTGCGAGAGGACAAAAAGCAATTGCTGATATGGCACTAAAATCTGCACAATTAAAATTTAATTTACGAGACGCAGAACAATTTGCCAATAAAGTATCAACACTTGAAGGTGCAATGCAGGCAGGTGCACAATTATCAGTACTTGGTGGAAATTTTGCAATACAAGGTAATCCTTTGGCGATGATGTACAATGCTTTAAATGATGTTGAAGGACTACAAAATCAAATGCTTGCGATGACAAGAGATATGGCAAGATGGGATTCTGATAAAAAACAATTTGAAATATCAGCATTTGATCGTGAACGTTTAAAAGCAATGTCACAAGCAACTGGTGTGGATTATAGTGATTTAACGTCTCAAGCATTGAATCAAGCAAGAATGGATAGGGTATCGCAACAATTGAACGGTAAAGCATTTGATAAAACACACGAACAATATATACAAAATATCGCGCAATTCGACGAAGACGGTCGAGCGTATGTAACTCTTGGTGGTAAAAAAAATTATTTAGACCGTTTAAAAAACGATGATGCAACATTAAAACAATTAAAGAACGAGAGCGAAACACAAGATTCCAAAAAGAATGCAACCATGGGTGATGTATGGAGCGAAACACGTAATTTACGAGAAAGATTAGACGACTATGTTAAATTCTTCAAAGGACCATTTCATAGTTTAATAATGAAAATTGCAAAAGTTAAACAAGATAAAGCATCCGAAAAATATTCATTAACAGAAGCACAGGATAAAGAATATGAAAAATTACAAACTTTATTACAAGGAGGTGGTGCTGCTAATGTAAAAAGATTACAAAGACAAATTGAAAAGGGTTACTTTTCAGAAGAAACACTTGCTAATTTAAGAAGCGCAGGTATTTTAGACAAAGACAATAATTATATTGGAAGAACAAAGGGTGAGAGTTTCTCACACAATAAAGTATACTCTAATGATGAGATTGCAAGTATTATAGCAACAGGTCAAGTTGTAGAAAAAGCAAGTGGTGGTTTTGTTAGTGGACCTGGTGGTCCAAAAGACGATGCTATTCCTGCAAGACTTTCAAATGGTGAGTTTGTTGTAAATGCAGATGCAACACAACATTTTAGACCTATACTTGAAGGTATGAATGGTTTTAGAAATGGTGGAAACATTTTTAAACGTATGTTTTTGAAAAACAAAGATACTGCTGAAAATAGTAGTGTATCTTCAAATAATGGAAATAGTAATACAAATCATACAGTTAAAATTGAATTTGGAACCTTAACATTAAATATTGGTGACACATCTCAAGTTATTGATAAAAATAGGCTTGCAAATATATTATTACGTAATACTGCATTTGTTGATAATATTATTAAAAACATTGGTGTACGAGGTAATTTTGGATATCGAAAAGAAGAATCACAAAATAAATTTTTAGATACTCCTTTTTGGGGATAATAAAATATAACAAGTATTTATACTATATAAACAAACAATAATATGGGTGGAATTTCAACATATGAAAAAACAATGCGAGAGTTTCTTTTTAGTAGAAATCTTGGTACATATTGGGGTTATGATAAATCACAACCTTCTATGTCTATAACAAACGTTAACATTGGTTTATATAATCTTCCATTTTATAAAGAATTTGGTGAAGATATATACGGAAAAGAACAATATATTAGTTATATTGATTTCTTTAATAAAGTGTATGGACAAGTAACACCCCCAATTCAATTTGTAGAAGGACTTATAGGGACACAATTTTTAAATGAGGTTATTAAAAATGATAGTCCTGCTGTTGTTTACCCTGAACCAAAGGTATCTATGGCGGGTATCGTAAAAACAAATATTAATAATTATTCAGGAGTCGATACGAGATTAGGTTTATTATCTAATCAAATTTATGGATATAAAATGTTTGCTGCTGCTAATTTTAATACATTAAGAAAAGAAACTAATTCATATTATAAATCATTCATAACACCTCATGTATCGAAACGTTTTGGCAACACACAAGCAAACGTTAACTCATTAACAACAATTACATCACCACTAAGAAGCGACGGTAGAATTATTGAAGATTATAATAGTGACGTTAAAATCATTCATAATAAAGCAGAATTAAATGCTACAAAAACAATTGAATATCCGGAACGTTTAAAATATCGAATTTCAGAAAAGAAAGAGAGAAATGAAGATGGTGAAGTAATAAAAGCACGAGCTTCTGACGGTAGAGTGGTTGTAAGAAATGTGCAGGTACGAGATACGTATCCAAATGCAACAATGGTTGTTAGTGATGTTAATTTAAATACAACGTTATTAAAAAAATCATTAGCAAATTTAGATAAATGGGTAAAACGCAAGATAGATGGAATACCATTTGTAATTGGTAAAAAATTTTCTATACTTGATAATAGTTTTTACGAGTTAAGTGGAACAAGTATAAATGAACGAGTTGTGTCAAAACCATTTCCAACAAGAAGTTTATATGGAAACACAATACAACATTATATATATACTGATGACACGAAAAACACAGAAATATATGGTGAATTTAATAATGATTTATACGTATCAATTGATACATTTAAAGAAGACACACTGTCAAGAGAATCAATAATATACAAGACTAATTCATTATTTAAAAACCATTTAGCAACTTCATTTAATTTTGATGATTTTACATGTTTAAAATATGGTCCAAAAACAATATCAGATACATCAAGAACGGGTTTTGGACGTTCGAGAGGTAGAAATTTATTAAAGTCTCCTAGTGTGATATCATCTGAAACAAATGGTCAATTTAATCCATTTTGTCGAACATGGACATATCATCATCAATATGACAGATACGACAAAGCAATACGACCAATATCTGATGATAGAAATGGTAATTTATTAACTCACGAAGAAACACAAAATTTAAACAAACATCGTCGCTCATTCAATCAAAAAATGGGTGATAATGGAATTGTAAATGGTGCAAAATATTTAGCAGATAATAGTGTTTTAGATAATGATACAACCTTAATAAATATAGCACCTTCAAAAATAGACAACATTGACATCAAAAAATGTATGTTCTCTATTGAGAATCTTGCATGGAAGGATGTATTAAAAAATAAAGAAGAATATCTATCAAAGGAACAAAGAGGTCCAAATGGTGGTAGAATTATGTGGTTCCCTCCATATGATTTAAATTTCAATGAAAGTACTAATGTTAATTGGGAATCAAATAGTTTTATTGGACGAGGCGAAAAAATATATACCTATTCTGACACAGACAGAACAGGTACTTTGTCATTTACATTATTAGTTGATAATCCTTCCATGTTACAAAATATGTATAATGAAAGCGGTGCAATAGAAACCAATCTAGATACTGATAATTTATTTAATGATGACGATATATTAAAATTTTTCGCAGGTGAGGTATTATTAAAAAGTCAAGAAGTAGAAATAAAAACAGAACCAGATTATAGAATAGACTACGAAACAATACCGGCAATAACAAAAGATTTATACGATACAATTGATATAAATGTTTATTTCCCATTTAATTATAGTGGTCAAGAAACTAAAGAATTGAAATATAGTACAAAGAGTTATAATTACAATACAGAAGACAATAAATTTGAAGAATCAGAAAACGGTTCGTATCATGAATATGTATTCACAGAAACAACAAGTGACAAGACAATTCCTATTTGTTATAGTGGCGATACCGTAACAATTGATACAACAAAATCAATACAAACAACACCATTATCTTATTTAGTAAAAGGTTATAGTATTGGTACATTTGAAAACAAAAAATTAAAATTTAATGGACAAGATATTGAAAGTAGTGATATACATCCAAATATCGGATATGAAATGATTTATAAAAAAAATCAAATTATATCTACAACAAATAATACGGAAGGGGATACAAAAAAATATCATTTTATAATAGTATTAGACGTATCAGGGTCGATGAACACTAACAATAAATTTAATGATGCAAAAAAAGCAATACTAACTTTTCTTGAAGGAAGAAAAGAATCAAACGATGAATTTAGTCTTGTTCTCTATGAAGAATATGGTTCTATATATAAGGATTCTGGAACGTCTATATTTAGTTCTACCCAATTATATGACTCTATTAGTGGTGATAATAAGAATCGGTCTTATTTTAGTAATTGCATTACTCAAGACGGAGATAATCACAAAGTAGGATATCAAGGTGGGACAATATATAGAAGTGGATTATACTTTGTAAAACGAATTTTAAGATCTTCAAACAAGAATACGAACGTTTGTATTTTCTTTAGTGACGGTTTAGCAAGTGATTCTACTCAATCCAGTACTGACGTTACAGTAAAATTCAAAGACATATTAAATGACACTAATAAAATTAAAGAAAATGCACAAATATATACAATTGGTATTGGTGTATCACAATATGTTATGGTAGATAATAAAATTAAGATAGTAAAAGGTGAAGAAGTTGAGACCCAAGCATATCAATTATTGAAAGCAATGGCAAGCGAAGACAAAGATGACAAAGATAAGAAAAACGTTTTCTTACCAAATAATATTAATGGTTTAAACGAAGCATTTACAATAATATCTAAAGATAATACCAACAATACAACATACTACAAACCAAATGGCACCTATACACTTTCTTCTTCTTTTTATGAATATAGAAAAAGTGATAAATTATTCGAACCAACAGAAAGACGTTGTGATAAGATTGACTGTGTAAATAATGGTAGTACAGATAAAGAAGATGAATATATAACAGAAGAAAAAACAGGTGAAGGATACTTCAGGACATTAAATTTCATTTCAAACGGTGGAGAAAATAGTGATAAATATTATTACTTAGTTGATAGTGATGCTATTGGAAACGGAGGTAATATATATCAGGTCCAAGAACAAACACAATTAAATTTACAGAGAAAAGATGACCCTAATATTCGTAATTATTCTTTTTGTGAATTTATATATTCATTATTACGAATAAAAACGGGTAAAAAAACAACAAATACAACAGGACCACAAGGTGCAACAGGACCACAAGGTGCAACAGGAACACAAGGTGTAATAAAAACACGAGGTACAATAGGAACACAAGGAACAACAGGTGCACAAGGTACAACAGAAACAGCTTTTGATAAAGAATGTTTTGAAGTAGCACACCATATGGAAACTAATATTGAAAAATTTAAAGAAGGAACAATATATAATAAAGACTTAATTGATTTATTAACAAAACAGATTGAAAAGATAAAATTTGAAATCATACCAAGTATGAAAAATGACGAATTTCAAAACGGCAATGATAATAATGATAATATGGCAACAAGACGAGGACGAACAATTAAAGACTTGTTAGTGAAGTTAGGATGTAAAAACGTAGAAATAAACGAACACAGTATTTCGAAAGATGGTAAAGATAAGTCAAATCAATGTGTTACTATCAAAATGTCATATCCAAATGGGCAGACAGAAATAGTAGCACCTGAATCAAAACGTGAAAAACAAGTCTATATAGGTGATAAGATAACCAAAATAAAAAAAGACCCAATATATCGACGTTATGAAAATGAAGCAGAGTATTTTACAAAATTAAAACACACTGATCCATTATTACATAAACGTATTATTGAAAGATTTAAATATTTCAATCCAGCATTTCATTCAATGTCACCCGAAGGATTTAATGCGCGTTTAACATTTTTACATCAATGTACAAGACAAGGTAATACATTAGAGATAAAAAAACGTGCAGATGGATTACAACAAGATACGGAAGGGCATATGTCATTTGGAAGAATGCCTGTGTGTGTTTTAAGAATAGGTGATTTTATTAATACAAAAATATTAATTAACAGCGTACAGATTAGGCACGGAAAAGATTCTATGCAATGGGATTTAAATCCTGAGAGTATAGGTGTACAACCAATGATGGCAACGGTATCTATGAGTATTACAATAATTGGTGGACAATCATTAGAAGCACCAGTTAACCATTTACAAAATGCTGTATCATTTAATTATTATGCAAATACAGGTGTTTATGATGATAGAGCATTTAGAGCACGTACAACAGAAGGAACAGGAAAGAATGTTGAGGGTAGTACAGTATGGGGAACAGACCATTATTACACATGGTTACCACTTCACGAAAATAACGATTAAACAAAAAATTAATATAATACAATGAACGGTTTATTAAATAACCAAATAACTCAAACAATTAGGGATATTCATATGAATGAAAATTTTGTATATGAAGGTCCTTTGTTAACAGATAAACGAACAGTTCTTGAGGCACAAGAACCAATTGTTTATAGTTCGTCAACAAAAGAAATTAAAGATTTGAAGGATGGTAAAGACTTATTAACTTTCACACATGAATACGACGAACGTCCTGAGTTATTAAAGAAAAAAGATCCAAGACGTGGTTGGTGGTCAAATGCTTTCCATGTTCTTTTTGGAGATGTATTCTATCGAGGAGCGTATTATGATAATTATATCGATTTTGTAAATGGTGTATACGGTCAAGTTCCACCTCCAATACAGTTTACTCAACAACTCATATCAACACAATTTTTAGACGAAGCAATACGTTTAAATGACGTTGGTATTGTACACAATCCTGAACCAACATTATCAGTTGCAGGTGTAGTAAAAACAAATATAAATAATTTTTCAGGCACCGATACGCATTTAGGATTACTATCTAATCAAATATATGCTAATAGTTTGATTAATGGTTCAGCAATCAATACATTTAGAAGAGAGACTGAATCGTTCAATAAATCATTAATAACTCCAAGTGTTTCTAAAATATTTGGATTAACTAATAGTACCATTGAAAATCCACGTTCAATACAAGATAATATTACAACAGATGGATATGTAGCACCTGTTTATATTATTCATGATAAAAGTCAATTATTTCAAGATATAACACGCGCAATTTATGCCAAAAGGTCTAGAAAATTGAGAAAACAAATACGCGACAAAAATAAAGAGTTTATCGAACAAGAAGAAGAATCAGGTAAATCTTTTACACGAAAAGAAAAAAGAAAAATTAAAAAAAATGGTACAGAAAAATATGTAGAAATAGGTAAAGAAACAGATGAGAATGTTTTTATTGGAGATATAAATATTACTAATTTACAAGCAGTACTTAATGCTGCTTCTTCATGGTATTATGACAATGGAATGATATCATGGTATGATAAAGATTATTGTTTATTAGGTGATAGTTTTTATGAAGGCGTGTTTAAATTAGGTATATCTTCACAAAATGATAAAAAAATTGATTTAAAAAAATACACAAAAGGTAAACTTAGTAATGAAGATTTATATGAAGCATCTATATCTACTAAAGACGAAGATAAACCTATATCAGAGAACTCTTTGATATACAAGACAAACCTTTTGTTTAAGAATAATAAAATTAATAAATTTGGTGTATACTATCAAAGTGAAATTGACGAAAAATTTACTACAAAAGATACAACTATTTCAGATACATCAACAACTAATAAAGGTCGTTCAATTGGTAGAAATTTAACAACTGTTTACGATCATCCATTAAAAAGAACATTTTGTCGAGCATGGACAAATAAAGCAAGATATGAATTAGTATCTGATTTAATTAAACCGCATGACGATGAATATTCAACAGAACCACAAAAAGAGGTTAAGATAGAAACGATACAAGATTTCAATTACCGACGTAGACCTTCAAATGGTAGTATGTCAAATGGAGGAAAATATCTTGCTGATAACACAGTATTAGGAGAAAATGGTTTTGTAAGAATAACACCTTCGTTAAATGGTAATCGTAAAAACATAAAGGATTGTATGTTCTCTATTGAGAATCTTGCGTGGAAGGATGTAATTCATAAAAAAGAATATTTATCAGACGAACAAAGAGGTCCATTAGGTGGTAGAATTATGTGGTTTCCCCCATATGATTTAAATTTTGAAGAGAGTGCTAATGTGGCATGGGAAGGTAACAGTTTTATAGGTAGAGGAGAAAAAACATATACATATTCAAACACAGATAGAACAGGTACTCTATCTTTCACTTTATTAATTGACCATCCTTCTATTATACAGAACATATACAACAAAGATGGGCAAATATTAAATAATCCAATAGGTGGAGGTACATTTACTGACGCAGATATTTTAAGATATTTTGCAGGATGTGCACCTTTAGGACCTACTGATACACCTGAACCAGAACCTATACCTATACCAGAACCTAAACCTGAACCAAAGTTTATGGAAAGGAAACTTCAAATTTATGTATATTTTCCTAACAACTACTCTGGACACTATGAAAATTTAGTAGAAAGTGGCAAAGACGACGATACACAATATGATAGTGATTTTTTAGAATATATGCTATTTGGTGTAAATGCTATTACTACAGGAACGCAAGGTGCAACAGGAACACAAGGTACAAAAGGAACACAAGGTTCAACAGGACCGCAAGGTGCAACAGGAACGCAAGGCGCAATAAAAACACGAGGTACAACAGGAACACAGGGTTCAACAGGACCGCAAGGTGCAACAGGAACACAAGGAATATTAAATATGGGGTACGAAATGTCTCCTGAATCAGGAGATGGTAATAATGGTATAAGTTCTAAAGTATTATCAGGTGGTACAATACCTGTTTGTCGAGACAAACATATATACGATGATTGCCAAACAGGAAGAATAAATTCATTAGTCAAATATTATTATAGAGTAGACAGGGATTTAAATCAGACATTAAAATACCCACGCAATTACAAAGATAGTCGTTCATTTGGACTAAATTCATATAATACAAATAACGAAGATTTAAAAAAAGGTAATTTTTCTTTTCTTGAATTAGCGTGGGCGATGTTAGAAAGAATGGGTAAAACAGATACTTTAGCACGTGTTGAACAATATTACGGACATCTTATAAGGAAAGATGAAATTAAAAAGTTTTTCACGACTAATTCGTTAAATAAAATAACTAAAATCTGTTTTAGAGGTAGTGCAACAAAAAATGATTTTACAAATAGTAAAAGATTAGCGAAACGACGAGGTTCTACTTTAAAACAACTATTCCAACAATCTTTTCCTGAAATTGAAAAATATGAAATTCCTGATCCCGACATTTCAACAGATGCAATAAGTACTGATACATCAGACTTACTATCAAAACGAAACCGTTATTCACTTGTTGAAATTATTTACAACGTAGCAGAAACTGACGATTTATTCATTAACATTGATAACACAGAAGACGAAGAAAATAATGAAGGTGTATTAACTGCTAAAACACAATATGATACAATACGTTATGAAACAGAAAGTGAATATTTTTCAAGATTAAAAAATACTGATAATTTTTTACATAAGCGACTTGTTGATAAGTTTAAATATTTTGACCCAGCATTTCATTCAATATCACCTGAAGGTTTTAATGCACGTTTAACATTTTTACAACAATGCACAAGACAAGGGCATAGTATGGAAAATATAAACAACACTTCATTAGATCCAAGTGCAATTATTGCGAGTAATTTATCATTTGGTCGCCCACCAATTTGTGTTTTGAGATTAGGTGATTTTATACACACAAGAATTATTATACAAAGTATGTCTATAAGTTATGGTGACAATGGAATGCAATGGGATTTAAATCCTGACGGAATAGGTGTACAACCAATGATGGCGAAGGTTTCTATGCAAATAATTATTCTTGGTGGACAATCATTAGAAGCGCCATTAACACGTTTACAAAATGCAATAACATTCAATTATTATGCAAACGCAGGTGTATATGACGATAGGGCGGATAGAGCACGTCCTTCTGAAACAAATGAATATGAAACTGAATATTATTGGGCATTTGAAGCACAAAATACATACACTATTGACAATCAAGAAAAACAAGACGCAATAACAAATTAAAAATATAACTTGATTTAAACGAAAAATAAAATATTTTATATTTATACAATCAATAATATGTCATACGATAGATATACAAGATTTAGAGTGAATGGTACTATTAAAATTGTACCGGGAATAACAATTGACCCCAAAAGTAGTGATTATTTTGAAACATATACATTAGGACTATCTCGTTTAGATATAATTTCGTCTGAATATTACGGAGACCCCAATTATGATTGGTTAATTATGTTAGCCAATCCTGAATATGGTAGTTTAGAATATAATATACCTGACGGGTCAGTTTTAAGAATTCCTTACCCTTTATCAACAACTTTGGAAAATTATAATAATAAAATAGATTTATACGAAACACTTTATTAACAATGTCAGACAAACAAGTTGGTCGTTTAATATATATAGAACCAAACGATATACCAAAAGAAACATTGAATACATCTGATGGAACTGCGAAATCCATAAGCAATATTACATGGAATCCAGAAGATTTAAATATTTATGTTGATTTACAAGTAATATGTCCAAAAAGGACAGATTGTGGTAATGATCCATTTGATAATGGTAATCTTAATAGTAAAAATGATTTAAACGAACGAAATTATATTTCATTACTTGAAGGTATAAAATTAAATCAAAATGACAAATTCGGAAGTTTAACAACTAATTATACCAACATTTCTTATAGTGAAATATTAAATAGTTCAGCTAGTGATAGAGAAGCATTAGGTATAAGTTCAATTGATATAACATTTGACGCACATTTTTACCCACGTGTTACAATAAATTTTGTTGATATTCGCGGGTATTCATTATTTATGCCTGCTGAAGAAGTATACGAAACAGAATTAAGAAATGAAGGTGCAAGAAGTGAAGAAACAAAAGATTTATACGAAGCAACTAATCGTGCATATTCACATTTCTTTAGTAGTGTTTTCCATTTTCCATATCCTCGTTTTATTTTAACAGTAAAAGGTGTGTATGGAACCAAGGTTTCATTTATATTAGCGGTAGATACTTTTAAGTCTTCATTAAATAGTCATACTGGTAACTTTGATGTTGTTATAACTTTTATCGGATATATGTATGGTTTATATACAGATATCCCAATGACTTATTTATTAATTGCGCCTTATATAGAACCATTTAGTGAAACACCGGACGAAAATGGATTAATACGTAGTAAATATTGGGAAGAGTGTGGATTTAAAAGCGCCGAAGATACACCATTACCTACATTTTTAGAATTTCTTGAAAAATACAGAACAGTATTATTACAATTAAGATCAAATCAAATTGATTTAGGTAGTGACACTGAAGAATACAACAACCTTCAACAGTTTGTTGCTAGTCTTGATGAAATCATAAAAGATAGTGAGGATTTGTTTAATAGTGTATCAGCAACCACTGGTAGACAAGTTGGACCAAACCCAATTAAACCAAGCAAGAATAACACATTTTCTGACAATTTTTATAAACTTTTTACTAAATCAGATACGGATACATCCGTTACTCTTGAATGGAATAATGACTTAGCATTAAAATTATATAATAAAATTGAAAACACAAAGTCGACATATGCAACCTTTTTAGATGCTAACACAATTTCACAAAATGTAATAACACAATTTTATGACAAAACAGATGGTTCTGTTGAAAATAAAATGACGTTATCAACAAAACTATCAGACGTAACAGACAAAATATATTTTAATACAAATGGCACTACAGCAGAATTATCCATTACGCAAGATGATAAAGAATTTTTAAAAAATACCAATAATAATGGTAATACACCTCAAGATGTGTGTTATATATTTGGTATGGATATCCAAAAAACTAAAACAAAATTAACTGAACTAATAAAAGAAAGTAAAAATGAATTAAATCAACTTTATAAAAAAGCTAGTGAAAATGCAGCAGAAGTATTTGAAGATGCTATGGGATTTCGCATGAGTATTGAAAATATATATAGAATGATTTTTGCACATTTACAATGTTTTTTTCATGAATATATAGATAACACTATAACAGAAATTGCAACAGATACAAGTGTAAAAAGATGTATAGATAGTGATTTTGAAATTAGTCTAGAAGACACTGATATAGATTCTAAAGATGAAAACCCAAAAGCACCACCTTTCTTTGCTCTTTACGAAGAATATGATGGTGATCAAAAAACATTAGCATATCCTGGGACCTCAACCTATGGGAAACCTGCATTAACAACAATACACGAAGTTACCTTAGTTGATAAATTATTAAATGCCGCTAAATTATATCGTGAAAATTTCGATGCGATTCGTGGTAAAATAGAAGGGTTAACAGCAGAATTAAATTCAGGTGAAGGTGAAGATGATCCTTTATCTACAACAAATGCAGCAGCAATAACAACATTTAATCCAATTTGTGTTTATGAAGTATTATATGGTGACACAAATCCATATTTGCATTTAAACCCTGACGCTGACATCCATTCGATATTATATCATGCAGGACTAAGACTATATATAGCAGAACGTTTAGGGTATATAAAAAAGGCTCGCGAAAATATGTATAACGCTATTCATACTAATTACAAAACAATAAATCCTGACATTATAGATGCGGAAGTCGAAAATATAGTAAAAATTTTTCCAACGTTAGATACACGAAACTATACAGAAACCGAATTCGACAACATTGTTGAAGATAAAATATTTGATTACGGATACATGTATAAGTGTATTTCGGAGAATACTAGTCTGTTTAATGTATTAGCAACATCACAATTTAACACAATGGATACATCCTTAGTAACAGATGAAGCAAGACAAAATATTTTAAATAATCATAAAACAGAATTTATTAAATATATTAATGATAATGTTTTATATGATGACTATAGTGTTTTTTCTAAGTTTACAAATACATTTAACAATAAAATAAAGGGTAAAATTCTAAGACCAGATGATGCGTTTACTAGTTTTGATTCAACAGAAGAGATTAGAGAAGCATCAGATACAATATCAAGAGAGACTCTTAATAAATTATACCAAGTAGAAAAAAACAATGGGAAAGACGAGTATAAAGGAATTTATAATCAATTACCAACTTCTAATAAAGATAAATACACGGTACCATTTTTAATTTGGGAATCTGATAACAAGTTAGTAAATATGTTTGAAAGTCCAAGTTTTCAAAAGATTGAAAAAGAAGTTCAAGCATTTTTTATATTACTTTCTATGGTTGTTAGTGAGTTAAGTGAGTTAATTACTCGTGATCGCGCATATGATCTTTGTAATGTAGAAGTAATAAATAATAAAATTACCTACTATATACATGCTAGATGTAAATGTTTAAAAATTAGATTTGTAACAGCATTATTTTTTGGTGCATTAGAATATGCATATAGTAGTGATGAAACTAAGAAGTTATTTGCAAAGTATGGTATTCTTACACAAGATGGATCCATATATAAACTTAATAAACATTTATTTAAACGTGAAAAGAATACATATCTCGTAGTCCGTACTTTTAAAAGCATATTAAATGGGGAAAATTGGCAACATTCACCAATAACAACCTTTGAACATAATTCATTAGGTCATCCTACGTCTGAGTGCATAGACAAATTTTATTCAAACTTTTTACAAGGTGATACTGTCTTGTTAAACCTTTTTACTGAAAACGTTAATTCAAGAGGGAATTTGTTAAATAATATACTAAGTAATTATGTAAACGACATTAAGAATGAAAATAATTATTTTGTGTTTAATGAACAAAATTATGCTACTCAACTTAGAACTCGTGGCGACGGTTATCAAGAAGATGCTTTTAATGGTATGAGGTTTTTAAAAAAAGAATGTAATACAAGTAAAAATTTAGTGGATTTATTAATCAAAACTTGTACTCTTATATTTACAGATGCATATACAAATTATTCACCAAAGTCAAACATAACGGATACAGAATCATTTAAAAAATACTTTAAAAATACGTACATTCAACCAATTTTAGCAAAATTAGGGGATACGGAAGTAGAACCTACAGATAATACGGAAACAACTAATAATGACGAAAGTAGTAATACAAAAGCAAGTGACAGTAATGATTTAAAAAAATCGTTATATTATACGTTAAAAAATTTATACGACAAATGGATTTGTTCATACGGAAATATGAATCGTTTTAAATTACCTTCTAGTTATCAAGAAGAAAAAAATGATAAAGTTAAAAAATATGTAGATGGTGAAGCAACCGATTCTATTAGCGAAATAAATAATTTTATTTTTGTTGATGCATTTTATAGGGACATATCAAATGATTTTTTAGTTAATCCGGATACTATTGTTGAGATAATAGAACAAACACTAACAAGTAGACAATTTAATTTTTCAGTGTATCAATTCATGGCATTATTATGTGAAAAGAATAAATTATTATTTAGAGCATTACCTGTTTACAATAACTTCACTGATACAGATTCTTTAAAAAACATTTTTAGACCAAATAACTTATTCAATCACAAAACGCCACAGGAAAATAATTTTTCCCCAACATATTTAATTATGTACACGCATCAACCTTCAGCACATTTAAATATTAGTACAAAAAAAGGTATAAATTATAGAGACGACGGACTTGATCTTGCTGGTACAATTGCACCAAAGCAATTTGAAAGATGTAATGATGGTGAACATATTAATTATATAGTACCCGCATTTGGTGTTACATATGGTATGCAAAACCAAAATTATTTTAAAAGCATAAATATTAATATGGATAATCCAATCACAACTGATTATGCAATTTTAAATCAACTTCAACTTGCAGAACGTGCAGTAAGTGGTGATTTGCAACACCCAATTGGTATTGGTCAAAATATTTATAGTATATATTCAAATAGGTCGTATAATTGTACGGTAGAAATGCTCGGTTGTGCAAATATTATGCCAATGATGTATTTTCAACTAAATAATATACCAATGTTTAAGGGCGCATATATGATTGTTAGTGTAAAACATAGTATTAAAAACGGTTCAATGACAACTATATTTACAGGCGTTAGACAATCGTCAGCATTACAAGCGTTTACAACAAACAGTTATCTTTTATCTAAAATTGTTGACGCTGTAAATGGTAATGGAGGTAGTTATACAGGGTATTATTCAGGTGCTAGTACAACTAACAATACAGACCCTGACACAGGATTTGAAGCAAATAGAAGCACAAACTGCGGTACTTATGATTTAAGTTGGGCAGATAATATATAATATAACATTATAATTAAACAATAATAAATTTTTTAACATATGTTTGCGGAAGAAAAAATAGTTAACACAAGAGAAAAGGTGAAATTATTATTCAAACCATTATTTACACCTGAGAATTTATGGATAAAACATAAAAATGGTAGAGTTTTTCCATTTGGATTTCATAAAGAAAAACGTATAATAAATGAAATAATCTTACATTATACAGCAGGTTCGCGTTCAAGTAGTGGTTGTTCATCTGGTTTTAAGTCTACATGGAAAAGTTTATGGGATAAAACTGATAAACCAAAAGAAGTTTCTGCTGATTTTGCAGTAGATGATGAAATAGTAACACAATATAATCCAAATTTAGATCATTACCATAGTTTTTCAACAAGTAATGATAGAAGTGGTATTTCAATTGAAATGTGTTCTTCATATGACAAAACCTTAAGTGATTTATCATTTAGCAAGACTCCGCCAAATGCACCACAATGGTATTTTACTGATAAAGTATTGGAAAATACAAAAAATTTAATTTTATCTATTTTTCAAGAATACCCAGATGTTGATTTTACTATTACAACGCATTATGAAAAAACAGGTAAATTGTGTCCTGGAATTAAAGGATGGAACAATGGTGTATGGTATAATGAACACGGAAAACAAGATGGTAAAAATAATACAGATGTATTGGAAGAGTTTAAAAAAGATATTTTTAAAGAATGGGAAGCAATTAAGAATAAAAAAGATTAATATATTTGTAATAAATTTTTTTTATACAAATGAATATTGCTAGAATTATAACCAAATTTGAAAATATTGATACATTTGATTTTGTCGATGTTACTAATGATTTTAGTAGCATCGACGATTGTGTTACCACATTAGTAATTGGAAAGAAAAATGCAGAAGAATTTTTTGGTAAAGATAAGATCAAAGTATTAGACAGAAACATAACTCCAAACATTTCTTGGACTTATGATAAAACAGAACGTAGAAGTGAATTTGAACGTGATTTAAAAAAGTTTAACGATAACTTGATCAAAACAGTAACCAAAAATATTAAATATGAATATTTTAATATTTTCATTGAACCAATATCAAGAATTAAAAAATTAATTAATTTCATAAAAAACAATAAATTAGACAAGTACATATACATAACAGATAACCATATATACATATATTATCGTTTCATTGTGTATGGTATTTCATTAAATGATATTTCATATCTTGGTATTAATATTGATAAAGTATTAAATATTATTAAGTCAAATAAACATAACCATATTATATATAATATTGATTTTTTGTCTCAAAAGATGAAACAAATTGTCAAAAATAATAAAATATTAGTACCATATTTTTATTTCTTGTCCATTTCGTAGTGTTTTTTATTAATATTAATGTATTTATAGTTAATAAAATAGATGAAATATGTTTTTACATAAGAAAGCAAAAAATGTATACAGAAAAGCATTAGTACGCAAAAGCAACAAACAAACACAACAAGAGCAAGTTGTTGAAAAACCTATTAATGTTAAAAGAAATAACAAAAAAACACAAGAAAATAACGAGAAATAAATTTATTACGGATATGTTAAATGAAAATAAATTAAATTGTGCACAAGACATTTTAGATAATGTTGGTAACGTACAAGTAAAAAGAGTAAAGAAAGACCTAGGTTTACTTGAAAGAACTGAAAATGATAAAATAATTCTCGTAGAAGATAATAGACAAGTTTTACTCGGTTAATACTATGAAAAAAGATAATAATATAGTTATAGAAGAAGCAAAAAAACGCTTCCAAACCATCATGGAGTATGTGGTTAGTCAAGGTACAGTTGTAGAAGCAGACGAAGAAACCGAAGAACCACAAGAAGAAATGGGTGGTGGAATGGACCAAAACATGGGTAATGACCCTGCTGCAATGGGTGGTGAAATGGACCCAAATATGGGCAACGACCCTGCTGCAATGGGTGGTGAAATGGACCCAAATATGGGTGGACCTGAAGGTTTTTCACCACAAGATATGTCACTCGACGGAGGTATGGGACAAAGTACTGACGGCGTAACAGAACCAATGCAAGACGGTGATGAAGTGATAGACGTTGACGACTTAACTGACGCACAAGAAGAAACAGAAGCAGAAGTATCAAAAATAAACGATAAATTTGATAAAGTTTTAAAGGCTATTGGCGCATTTGAAGAATTATTGCGTTCAAATGATGAAAAAATAGAAGGATTAAAAAGTGAATTCGAAAAACGCAATCCTACTCAAGTCGAAAAACTTAGTATGCAAACAGCAAAATCGTATCCTTTTAATGTAAAACCAGAAGAATTTTGGGCAGAAAAAGAAGCAACATCTAATTACAGTACAGAAGATGACCAAAATGGTGTTAAACAAGGACAATACGTTATCACAGCAAAAGATATTGCAGGAGAAACAAATTGGAAAGAAATCGCAGATTCATTAGATGATGACGATTTTATGTACAATCAAACTCTTAACAAAATTTTGAGTCTTTAATATACAATTGGGAGTGAAATATCTCCCAATTTTCTTATTAAAATTTGTATATTTATATTATAATTTTAAAATAACTTTAATAAAAACAAAATTTAAATGAGTACAGTTAAAAACATTACAATCGAGGCAATGGAAAATGAAAACATCCAAGCACCTCAACAACAAAAAAACACAAATGCATTTGATGCAAAAAATTATCTAAACGTCAAATTGGATGCCGATAAAGGTGAAACTAAAAAAGAAATAAAGATTCGTATCTTGCCAATTGACAAAGATTCTGATACCCCATTCAAAACTATTTACATGCACACCGTTAAGGTTGATAAAAAAATTGCACCAAACGGATGGAAGAGTTACGTGTGTCTTGAAAAGACAGGCGACATTGATCATGAAAAATATGGTACAAAATGTCCATTCTGTGAGTTAAATAGACTTGCTTACAAGAAATCAACAGAAACAAAAGATTTAACAGACCAAAAAAGATGGAAAGAAATTTCATTATCAAATATTCCAACAGAGGTTTGTGTTATTCGTTGTGTAGAACGTGGACATGAGGAAGATGGTCCTAAGTTTTGGAAATTCTCTGTTCGTAAAGATGGAACAGACCCAAAGAATACCATTAAACGTTTATATAATGTTCGCAAAGAGGAAAGTATTAACGATGCACTTGAAGAATATGGTGTATCTACTGTAGATGAATTACCTGATAGTTTTACACCTGACAACATTCTTGATTTGTACGAAGGAAAAGATTTAACAATATCAATTCAAGCAGTATTTGATAAGAATGGTGTACGCACAAACAAAACAAGTATTTCTATTATCGATTCAGGTAATAAAAAACCACTTGCACGTTCACAAGAAACAATTGATAAATTGGTTAATGACGAGAAAGTTTGGTCTGATGTGTTTGTTGCGAAAACTTATGATTATTTAAAAATAATTATGGATGGTAAAATACCTTATTTTGATAAAACCAAGAAATGTTGGGTAGAACAATCACAAAAGAATGACAATAGCGATGTACAACAAAACGAACAACGTGTACAAGCAGCACAAGCAGAAATAATTAATGAAACCTCACAATTTGTTGAGGATGATGAAGAAGAAGATTTGCCATTTTAATGAGTAAATTATATTTTAAATATTCAGTTATGAATTCTGGAAAAAGTATGCAGTTATTAGCGACTGCATACGGACTCCAAGAAAAACATATTCCATTTCTTTTATTAAAGAGTAGTATTGACACAAGAGATGTTGGTGTGATTAAAAGTCGTGGTCTTGGAAAACGAGAATGTATTATTGTTAAACCTGAAGATTCGATATTAACCATTTTTTCTAATGAATGGAGTAAAAATAATTCTCCAATTAAATGGATTTTTGTTGATGAAGCACAATTTTTAACAGAAAAACAAGTCGAAGAATTATCTTATATAGTTGACGACTGTAATGTTAATGTTATGTGCTATGGTTTAAGAACTGATTTTCAAACAAGATTATTCCCCGGTTCTAAGCGTTTATTAGAATTAGCAGATACAATTGAGGAAATAAAATCAACATGTTCTTGTGGTGGTAAGGCAATTGTTAATGCAAGAATGGACAAAGATGGTAATATAGTTACAGAAGGTTCTCAGGTAGAAGTTGGGGCAGAAGATAAGTATATTACACTTTGTAGACAATGTTATAATTTTAGAACAATAAAAAAAGATTAAAAGTAAGAATATATGGCAGGAAAACAACCATTAAAGAAAAAAGAAGTGAAATCTTTTAGTGTTAAAGATTTTAAGAAAGACTTTTTAGGTGAAAAAGTTAGTAAAACAGCAGATAAGGAACTTGAATGGCTCATTATGCCGAGTGCGTTTCAAGAGGCAGTAAAATTACCAGGTATTCCAATGGGTAGAACAACAATGGTTCGTGGTTGGTCAGATACAGGTAAATCAACATTAAAAAACTTAGCAATTGCTGCTGCAATGAGACAAGGTG